>Ga0209025_1001038_pt1 | contig 40754 bp, 35 predicted proteins | sample AraplaMF_Col_mLB_FD_184256 | JGI IMG/M metagenome (GOLD analysis project Ga0209025, IMG submission 184256) | Arabidopsis root microbial communities from the University of North Carolina, USA - plate scrape MF_Col_mLB (SPAdes) (version 2) | ecosystem: Host-associated > Plants > Roots > Endosphere... | reverse complement strand
TTTAATGCATCTACCCTTCTTTATCAAGATTTAGTTTGAAACATAACACAGTAGTTTTTGTCTAGTTGATTATGTTTCGTATTATCCCCACTCTTCCTAATTCCTATCGGATTTGTGTTGTTACGACATTTTTTGCCGTACAAAAGAAAAGTATAGAGTAAATTCGATGAAATGCAAGATTTTTAAGGCTATTTAATTGATATTTTTTCTTATGAAAAATGAAAAGTTCCTTGTATAAAAAATCTCGCAATCTACCATACTATGAATATGACCAGTAACTAGTGGAAAAGGAGGGAAAAAAATGCAAACAATCACCTATTCATATCACTGGCGTTTCTTGCAAAAGGTAGGCATTCTATTAACTGTTATTTCCCTTTTAGGTACTATTTCTTTTACTAGTGTTTACTTAATCGCTAGCCATACAACCAAACCATCATTATTTATTGAATCAAACTCTAACTTTTACGATTCTAATGCTGCGTTAATTGGAAAAACGCAATTACTTCAAAATAGAAAGACTTTACACATCACAGATGTTCCTCCAATTGTCATCAATACGATTCTAGTATCCGAAGATCGGCAATTTTTTCACCATCATGGATTTGATGTAAAACGTATGGCATCGGCTATCCTGATTAATATTTCAAAAGGTTCTTACGCTCAAGGTGCTAGCACCATAACTCAACAGTTAGCTAAAAACCTTTATTTATCACAAGAGAAAACATTAAAAAGAAAATTAAAAGAAGCATTTATTACGATGAAGCTGGAGTCATCATACAATAAAGAAAAATTATTAGAAGCTTATTTAAACACTATTTATTTTGGTCATGGCGTTTACGGGTTAGAAACTGCTGCGAACACTTATTTAGGGAAAGACAGTAATCAACTCTCTACCGCTGAAGCAACTTTTCTATTAAGTATTCCTGCTAACCCTTCAACATATGATCCATATGCTCATCTTTCATCTGTTAAAAAACGTCAGGCGCGTATTTTATCAGCACTTGAACATAGCGGTGTAATCGATCAAAAAACAGTCAATGAGGCGGTTAAAGAGACAATTGACCTTAAGCCGATTAACCATTCCACTAATTCACATTTCACATCTTATTTCCAACAAAATGTGCTAAAAGAAATCTCAACGAATATTGGGCATTCAATTAACAATAATGGTAGTTCAATCTATACTACCTTTGATGCTTCAATTCAAAAAAAAGTTGAAAGTACCTTTGAAAAGATAATTAAACCAATTCCTAATTTACAAGCAAGTGTCATTGTGTTAGATAGTCAGTCAGGTGAAGTAATTAGTATGATTGGCGGTCGCGAGCATGGTCAGCTTTTATTTAATCGTGCAACTTCCGCAAAAAGACAATTAGGTAGTACCATCAAACCAATTTTATACTACAGTGCACTTGTAAATGGCTTTACTCCTTCAACCAAATTAAAAAGTGAGCCAACAGAGTTCAAATTTGAAGACGGTGCAAAATATAGTCCCAAAAATAGTGGTAATTTATATGCCAATGATTCAATCACTCTAGCAAAAGCTATTGCAGTTTCTGACAATATCTATGCAGTAAAAACACAACAAGCGATCGGAACAGTTGAATTTATGAAAACACAAAAACTGTTTCACTTACCAAGACCGACTAAGGAAGTTCCTTCTTTGTCTCTTGGAACGCAGGAAGCAACATTACTTGATATTACAAGAGCATATGCAATGATCTCTAATGGTGGTAAAGATGTTACGCCACACTTTGTGAAAGAGGTTAGATCGAAGTCAGGAAATTTAATTTATCAATCCACTCAAAATAAGAAACAAGTCTTAAAAAAAGAAGAAACAATGATTCTAAAACAATTAATGAATGGAATGTTTAATACTACATTTTCTAGTTATTTACCTGTTACTGGCACTGTTATTTTACCAGAGTTAACGAAAGAGTATTATGGTAAAACGGGAACAACAAAAACAGATAATTGGATGGTTGGCTTCGATTCAAGATATGTTGTTGGTGTGTGGGTTGGATATGATCATTCAAAAAACTTAACAGAGGATGAGAAAAACTTAGCGAAGGAAGTGTGGGCATCAGTTATGAATGTCGTACCTGATGAAAAAATAAAATCGACAATTCCTAAGAATCTAGTAAAGGTTTCTGTAGATGAAAAAACAGGACTTTTATATAAAGATGGCTGCAGTGGAAAGGTTACCCTATATTATCTTAAAAATACGCAACCAAAAAATAGTTGTATGAAGAAAGTATCATTAAAAAAAGTCAAAAAACCGTGGTATTCACAGTACTTACCATAAAAAAACAAAAGACCTCACCAAATTGGTAAGGTCTTTTGTTTGTCCTAGTCCTAGCTTTGTCCAAGCTATTAATAGTTTACTGTATTTAGTCCTAAATGTAAAAAGATTATTCGACGTTTTCAGTAATTTTTTTTATATTATTTTCCAATTAGAATTTATAGAAGTAGACTACCCTAACAGTTCAGTTTTTAGTTGATCTGCAGAATTGTTCCACATCTCTTCATTATGAGTTTTCAAGAAACCAGCTAATAATTTACGAGACTTTTCATCCATATGATCTACCATGATTTTGCGTTTCATTGCCTTATCCATCTTATTTACATGGTCAGGTAATAGTTTATAGCCTCTTCTAGCCTCGCGATCAACAGTCATATAACAGCCTGTCACGCCAGCATAATATGGACCACTCTCATTGCGCTCAGTAGCTACCCACACTAACCAATATGGCTTACCGTTTGGAACTTCTTCCTCATTCGTTAGGAATTTAATTCCTTTTTCTACTGAACTACGTGCATGCATAGCGCCTACATCGACAAATACATCGTCCTCATTAATATCGATAAAGACTGGAGAAACGTTCTCTAAGCTAATTGCGCCAACGCCAAATCCTCCATGTCCGCTCGTTGAGTCATTCTTTAAAATATTAAACCCTAGTGATTTCTTTTTTGGTTGTTCAGTCATTTTTCTACCTCCTAAAATCCATTACGTAAATAAAGGTGCAACAATTGAGCTAATCCAGTGAAATACTGAAGGTATTGCTACACTAAAAATAGGTTGAATCGTATATCTATCTAAAGGAGTTAAAACTAAAATAAGAAAAATAAAAGCTCCATATTGTTCGTATTGACTCATGATCGCTCGTACATTATTTGGTACTAGATCTTCAATAATTCGATAACCATCCAGTGGTGGTAGTGGAATTAAATTAAATACAAACAACACAATGTTCATTTGAATGAACAAATTAAAAAATGAACTTAATGTAGTCACTAAAGCATCGGGAAATGAGTCAAATACTCTGAACTTTATTAAGCATAAAAAGACAATCAATCCTAATGTTGCTAAAAGAAAATTACTGATTGGACCAGCTACTGTTGTCAATATACTAGCGATCCTTGGATTTTTAAAATTATTACGATTTACAGGTACTGGTCTTGCCCAACCAAAACCTAAAATTAAAATTGCAATTGTTCCAAATAAATCTAAGTGTTTTAATGGCGAAAGGGTTAATCTCCCCTGTCTTTGTGCAGTGCTATCACCAAACTTATAGGCTACATATGCATGTGCGAATTCGTGAACTGATAAAGAAATCGCAAAAACTAGTAATACTAGTGGTAAATCTTGTAAAGGATATCGAAAAAATGTTTCCATTATTAGCCCCTCTCAGTAAATGGTATATATATCTCTTTCTTAGAATATTTTAATGTTTTATGTTGTATTGTTCAATCAGAATTGATTTAATTCGTTACGATATCAAGCATTGAGTTATAATATAAATGACAATTATAAGGAGGTCTAAATTATGCCATATGTAACAGTAAAAATGCTAGAAGGTCGTACAGAGGAACAAAAGAAAGCATTAGTCGAAAAAGTAACTTCTGCTGTAAGCGAAACGACAGGTGCTCCAGTAGAAAAAGTTGTCGTTTTTATCGAAGAAATGTCTAAAAACCATTACGCAGTTGCTGGTAAAAGACTTAGTGACGAATAGAAAATCTTAATTACATACAGTAAAAGAAAACGGAAGGAATCATTTCTTCCGTTTTTCTTTTACGATTATCTACTTTTTGCCCCTGCAATTTCTTCTATGATTTCAATTATTTTCTTTCTTGTCTCATCAGGTTCATTATAGATTAAATCATGTGGGTAATATAATTTTGAATCAGATAGTTTTTTACCTGTTATGCCGTCTACCAATTCTGACTTACGTGAAATCTCTTTTAACTCTCCATTAGGAAATAGTAACAGGATCGGTTTCTTTCCATCTTCCTCACCGTATCTAAAGTAATCATAAGCCTCGTCTGAAATTGTATCCTTCACTAAATAATAATCAGGGTTAATGCCTATTTTCAAAAACAACTGATGTAGCTCAACAAGTTTTTCTGAATGAATTTGATCTTGAAAATCTACATATTTAAACAAATGACGATTTAAGAATCTTTGACATAAATCGCTTAATATTTCATCTGACTCTTCTTGCCATACCTGGAAGTAATATAATAATACTGATTCATCTAATTTTAAATATTCATCTAACTCAACGTTTCCTTCAAATAAATTGCCAAAATGAACTGGAACGTAGTTAAAATGATAGCCTGTTTCATTTAAATACTTTGCACGTTGTAAAATTTTAAGTAAGATCGCTTCTGCACTTCGGGAAACTGGATGAAAATAAACCTGCCAATACATTTGGAAACGACTAATTAAATAATGCTCTACTGCATGCATCCCAGATTTTTTGATCACAATACCATCTGGACGTGGTCTCATAATTCTTAAGATACGTTCCATATCAAAGTTTCCATAGCTTACACCAGTGTAATACGCATCCCTTAATAAGTAATCCATACGATCTGCATCAATTTGACTTGATATCATACTCGTCACTAATTTATTTGTTGATGTTTTTTCTATGATCTCTGATACTTGCTTTGGAAAGTCCACTCCAACTCTTTGTAAAATGCTATTTATTTCTGTAGAACCTTCAATGATTTCTCTTGTCATTTCTTCATGATCTAAATTAAAAATCTTTTCAAACGTATGTGAAAAAGGGCCGTGACCAACATCATGCAACAAGCCCGCACAAAGTGCTAATAAACGATCCTCTTCACTCCACTCAGGTCTTCCAGAGAATACATCATCAACCATTCTTCTAATAATTTCATATACACCTAAAGAATGAGAAAATCGACTATGCTCTGCTCCATGAAAAGTAAGATATGTAGTACCTAGCTGTTTTATTCTTCTTAGTCTTTGGAATTCCTTCGTTCCAATTAAATCCCAAATCACTTGATCCCTAACATGGATATAACGATGAACTGGATCTTTAAAAACCTTTTCTTCATATAGCTTCTGAAAACGATAAGACATTTGTTGGCCCCCCTTCAATCTCTTCATTATGATGGTGTGGAATAATAATTCCACTTTTATGATTCTAGTTCCTGCGCCTAGCCTCTCGAGATCATAAACCAAGGACCACTAAAGTTAAAAAGCAACTTTCATTGTTCGTAATGTTATGCTTGACGGGGCTGGACGGGGCGCTTCCACTTTTATCCATTATAACAGATATATATGAAAAAACGCTCCTTGCGATGAAGGAACGTTTAATTCTTACCTAGTTTTGATTTTATCTTTACAATCAAATCGTCTTCATTTGGTGCTGATAATGGACGATTATTGACAAAGCAAAATGACTTTTTGCGTCCAGGTCCGCAATATGATTGACAACCCACTTGTATTTCTGCGTCTTCATCTATTCTCTTTAAGCGAGGGACTAGTGTTTTAATATTAGTCGCCTGGCAATCGTCACATATTCTAAATTCATTTGACATGTTTTACAATCCCTTCTGTTCTTTATTGAACATACTATGCAGTATTTTACTCGTTCCAAAAAAGACATGCAAGTATTCACTTCAAATTGCACTCAAATAGTATTCTACTATTTTTTGTATAGTTTTCTATTTTTTTGTCCAAACTTCTATTAATCAGCTAAGAAATCATTTACTTTGCATAACTATTAAAGAAAGTTGAGGGGAATTTCTATGATGAAATTAAGACAAGATGCTTGGACTGAAGAAAACGATTTGTTATTGGCAGAAACCGTTTTAAGGCATGTCCGAGAAGGTAGTACCCAATTAAATGCCTTTGAAGAAGTTGGCGATATTCTAGAACGCACTTCTGCTGCATGTGGTTTCCGTTGGAATGCTGTAGTCCGTTATAATTATGAAAAAGCACTTCAATTAGCTAAAAAATTCCGTAAAGAAAAACTTCGCCACGCTAAAGGTGAAGATGCGAAAAAGAAATTACTATATACACCTTCTGAATCTAGTTATATACAAACTGATGTATCTAGTAATTTTGATCGTTATTTAAATGATGAACAAGATTTAGAATTTGGTGTAGAAATTGACCAAGAGTTTGGTTCTTTTGTTGAAACGAATACACTTAGCGACGTAAGTGATGATCCATCATCTGATGATGAAGTCCTCCAATCCGAGGTTGTTTCAAATGTACCAACGAACGTTCCAACCGTTTCAAAACCTGATTCAAATCAAGTGCCATCTTATAATACGAGAAAAGATTCAATTACTATGTTTGATGTGATTCAGTTTTTACAAGGCCTGTCTAGCAATCAAATTGGTAGCGACCGTTTAGTTCGTGAAAATGATCAGCTAAAACGAGAGATTCTTTTATTACAAGAGCGCAATACACAACTACAGAGACAAGTAGAAAAGCTTGAAAAAGATGCAACTACTGTTCAAGAAGACTATGAAACAATGATGAAAATCATGAATCGAGCTAGAAAATTAGTATTATTTGAAGAGGAAGAGAAACCAGCAGCAACATCTTTTAGAATGGATAAGAACGGAAATTTAGAGAAAATTGCTGAATAGAATGTCTCCCTTCTATTAAGTTAGCTAGACTCTCATAAATAGAGGATACTATGAACTGCCAAAATCATAGTTCCTCTATTTTTTAATGTATGGACTTTTCTTTGCATTGTAGAGCAGAAATTAAAAAGGAGGGATTCCTTTATTAGAACCCCTCCAATAATAATTATTCACCTAAAAACGATTGTTTAAAGAATTCTAGTTGCTTATCAAGTGTAACTGGATCACTGAATGAAGCACCATTTCCTTCCATTTCATAAACATGGTTGTTTTTTACAGCTGGAATGTTTTTATATGTGTTTGTTTTTTGGAATGCAATGTCTGCGCCTGCATACTTACTAATGATTACATAATCTCCAGCATATTCAGGAAGAACTTCTGCTGAAACTGCGTAATAGCCCTCTTTTAATGCCATTTCTTTTACTTTTTCAGGCATTTTTAAATTCATCGCTTGATATAAAATTTCTGTTCCACGTGCCCAGTTATTACCGAAAACGTATAATTGTTTATCATAAGCTTCAAAAACAGTTACTGTAGCATCTTCACCAATTTTAGCTCGAATTTCTTCACCAGCTTTTTCAGATCTTGCTTTGAAGTCATCAACCCAAGCTTGAGCTTCCTTCTCTTTGTTTAAAAGCTTTCCAATTTCAACGTGCTGACTTAAATAATCTAGTTTACCCCATGTATAAGTTACAGTTGGAGCAATTTCTTTTAATTTATCTAGGTTTTTAATATTTGATAATCCGATGATTAAATCTGGATCTAGTTCAATAATTTTTTCTAAGTTTTCATCAGATACTTCTGCAATATCTTTCATTTCTTCAGTAAATGTAGGATTATTTTTTGACCAAACATCCACACCTACTACATTAACACCTAAAGAAAGAACATTACCTGTAAATCCTGATAATAGGATTACACGTTTAGGATTTGATGGAACTTCCACTGGACCAGTTTCAGATTCATATGTAAATGTCTTTGGCTCTTCTTTTTTAGCACTTTCTTTCTTTTCCGAACTGTTATTGCTACATGCACTAATCACTAGCATTAGGATTAGGACCAATGGGAATAAAACTTTTTTCATTTTGTATTTCTCCTTTAATTAGTTTATTGACAATAGTTTGTTTATCCGTAGAAAATTTTTCTCAACTTCCCAAACTTGAAAACAATATAAAGCACATCATGAGACATATCTCCTCACGAATGGATATTTTTAAAAATAGGATTTTAACCAAATAACATCCACTGAAGTAAAGGATAAAATCGTTTGCATTCACTAAAATCATTTAAAATTTCCATCTAAAAAGAAAAGTCTAATTGATAATGATTCTTATTATCGTATTAACTATATGTTGAATTATAGTATGATGTCAATCATTATTTTTAAAATTACATAAAAATTCAGATACTATTATGTTGATATAGAATTTTTTTATTTGCTATGATTCATGTTAAAATAGGAAATCAAACGTAAAAAGCAAGGGGCTTACTCAATGAATCAACATTTAGAACGATTAAAGCAAAATGAAATACGTTTTATAGATGGATCAACCTTGGGACCTTCTTTTAAAGCCATTCAATCTTTTGCATTAGATGATACAATTTGTACGAAGATTGGAAAACAAGAGTCTCCTACAACAGTACGTACATGGGTCCACCATCACACGATTGTACTTGGTATACAGGATACTAGATTGCCAAACCTTTCAAATGGAATTAAGTTCTTGAATGAACAAGGTTATAAAGCGATTGTTAGAAACTCTGGTGGACTAGCAGTAGTATTAGATGAGGGTGTACTTAATATTTCCATTCTTTTTCCCGAAGCCGAACGCAAGCTACAAATTAATGACGGATATGAAACGATGTATGCCCTTATTCAAGATATGTTTAAGGATTTAACTAATGGAATTGAGGCTAAAGAAATTGTAGGTTCATATTGTCCAGGGGATTATGACTTAAGTATAGATGGTAAAAAATTTGCTGGTATTTCACAACGTCGAATTCGAAAAGGTGTCGCAGTACAAATTTACTTGTGCATTAACGAAAGTGGCTCAAAACGAGCATCAATCATTAAGGACTTTTATGAAATCGCCATTAACAATAAACAAACAAACTTTAAATATCCAATCATCAATCCTAATACAATGGCCTCTCTCTCTGAATTGTTATCAATTAATCTTACAGTTTCTGAGGTTATGAAAAGACTTCTTCAATCGCTAATCAACTTAACACCAACAATTATAACGAGCTCGCTGCAGGGCGATGAGATAGATTTATATAATCACCATTTACAACGTATGGTTGATCGTAATGAGGAATTAGAATCGTTACAAATGAATTTTGAGCAATAAAAAAAAGAGTACCCACTGGTACTCTTTTTTTTATAATGCTTGGGCCGCAGTAATAATTGATAGTTTATATACGTCTTCGCTATTACAGCCACGTGATAAATCATTAACCGGCATGTTTAAACCTTGTAAAATTGGACCAATTGCTTCAAAGTTACCTAAACGTTGAGCAATTTTGTATCCGATATTTCCAGCTTCTAAGCTTGGGAAAATAAATGTATTCGCATCACCTTGAATGACTGATTCAGGCGCTTTACTTTTAGCAACAGAAGGAACAAATGCTGCATCAAATTGGAACTCGCCATCTAAAGTTAATTCAGGTGCTAATTCTTTTGCAATTCTTACTGCTTCAGCAACTTTTTCTGTTTCAGGAGATTTAGCTGATCCTTTTGTAGAGAAACTTAACATTGCAATTTTAGGATCAATATCGAATAATTTAGCTGTTTTTGCACTCTCTATTGCTATTTCAGCTAAATCTTGACTATTAGGAGCAATATTAATTGCACAGTCTGCAAACACATACTTTTCATCTTCACGAACCATGATGAATACACCCGAAGTCTTTGACACACCTTGCTTCGTCTTAATAATTTGAAGTGCTGGACGTACAGTATCTGCAGTAGAATGTGTTGCACCACTAACTAATCCGTTTGCTTTGTTTGTGTATACTAGCATTGTTCCAAAATAGTTTGGATCTAATAATACTTTACGTGCTTGTTCCTCAGTCGCTTTTCCTTTACGACGTTCAACGAATGAAGCTACAAGCTCATCCATATTTTCATATGTACTTGGATCTAAAATCTCTACTCCTTCAAGTGCTAATCCTAAATCATTTGCTTTAGCTTTTACGCTATCAACCTCACCAATTAAAATCGGTTTTAGTACATTTTCTTTTGCAAGACGATCAGCAGCCGATAAGATTCTTTCATCAGTTCCTTCAGGTAAAACAATTGAAACCCCTTTACCTGCTACTTTTTGTTTAATTCCTTCAAATAAATTACTCATTGTGACCTCCAAATTGTCTCGGTTATTTATATGTACAATATAAGAATAAAACCTTTTTACGATAATGAAAAATATAATATTCGGATTAAAGCGCTCTCATTTAAAATAAGTTTATTCCTAATTTTCTAACTAAATTTGATGGCTGTATAATTTTGTATGTTTTTACAAAATACTTTTAATTGTAGTATGCTATATAAAAGAAAATCAATACGATAACGTTTGGGGGATTTAAAATGAGTGAAGCTGCAAAAACTTTAGATGGCTGGTATTGCTTACATGACTTTAGAAGTATGGATTGGCATTCTTTTAAACAACTAAGCAGTGATGAGCGCCAAGTAGCAATCGCTGAATTTCAACAAGTATTTTCAAAATGGAATCATGTAGCTGATTCTGGTGAAGGTAGTCACGCAATTTATAATATTTTAGGTCAGAAAGCTGACATTATGTTTATGGTTTTACGTCCAACAATGGATGAATTATTACATATTGAAACAGAGATTAACAAAACAACACTTTCTCAATTTATGATTCCAACATATTCATACGTTTCTGTTGTTGAGTTAAGTAACTATTTAAGCGAAGAAGATGGAGACCCATATCAAAATCCTCATGTACGCTCTAGACTGTACCCAGCTTTACCTAAAGCACAATATGTATGCTTCTACCCTATGGATAAAAAACGTGAAGGTGAGGACAACTGGTACATGCTTCCTTCTGGAGCCCGTAAAGACATGATGTATAGTCATGGTAAAATCGGTCGTGGGTACGCTGGAAAAGTTAAACAAATTATTACTGGTTCAGTTGGATTCGACGATTACGAATGGGGAGTAACTTTATTCTCAGAAGATGTACTACAATTCAAGAAACTTATTTACGAAATGCGCTTTGATGAAGTAAGTGCACGTTACGGCGTGTTCGGCTCATTCTTTGTAGGTACTATTCTTAAAGAAGACGCATTTGCTAAATACTTATATGTTTAAATAAAAAGTGGAAGCGCCTCGCTCAGCCCCGACAAGCATAAGCATAGGACTGAAAAAGTTGTTTTTTAACTTTTGCAGGCATTGGCTTATGACATCGAGGGGCTAGGCGCTGGAGCTAGACATACTGAAAAGTGGAAGCGCCTCGCTCAGCTAACAGCTAGAAAAAGACAATAGAAAAGCGTAAGGTGTTCTTCCCCTAAAAGACTTCTCAAACTGAGAAGTTTTTTTTTTGCATTTGGAAAAGATGTCATATGTTCTTCTAATTTTTAATATAGTTACAGTAGTGAACGAACTATTCATTCCTCGCTTTCCGATCTTCTATGATTAAACACAATTTATTATTCGGATGAGGTGGCTTTTTTATGGCAGTTATTCGTCATACAGAACAAGAGGTTTTATTATTGGCTAGATTAATGCGTGCAGAAGCTGAGGGTGAAGGAAAAGAAGGCATGCTGATGGTTGGTAATGTCTGTGTGAATAGGGTGCTATGCGATTGCTTAGATTTTAAAAAACTTAGAAGTCTCACTGATATGGTGTATCAAAGTCCAGGTGGATTCGAAGCTGTTCAAAAACCATATTTTTATCAGCGTGCTCGTGACCAAGATATCGAATTGGCAAGAAGAGTTATTGCAGGACAACGTTTTTGGCCTGCGAATTTCGGTTTATGGTTCTTTGAACCTTCAGGATCATGTCCACCAACATGGTATAACCAAAAATTAGCCGGAAGATTTAAAGCGCATTGTTTTTATCAACCAAGCCCTCAAGATTGTCCAAAAGTCTTTTAGTAATGAATTAAAGCCTATATTAAGGAGGTTTTTTCTTTGAGTAATCCTTTCGAATATTATCAAAATATTTATCGAGCAACACAACCTGCTCCACAACAAGGACAACAAACGGGGCAAGGCCAAGGATTAGCAGCTCCATCTGGTGGTATGATTACACAACAAGGTCAAGTTGTATCCTCACCATCAATGTTTGAACAATCATATGTAGAAAATATCTTAAGACACAATCGAGGAAAAGTTGCTACGGTTTATATGACTTTCACTGGTAATCAACAACAAGTTTTCGTTGGGTATGTAATGGGTGCAGGGCGAGACCATATTGTACTTAGAGATGTAAATTCAAACAAAACGTTTATCTTACTTACAATTTACCTAGATTACGTTACATTTGATGAACAAATAGCTCTTCCTTATGAACTTTAAAAAAAGTGTTCAATATAGTGCAAACCGCACTTATATTGAACACTTTTTTTTATTTCATTACTGCAATACCTACTAAAATCCAAGCGATTAAAAATGATAAGCCACCCAAAGGTGTAATGGCACCAAGAATTTTAATACCAGAGATACTTAATATGTACAAGCTTCCTGAGAATAACAGTATACCAATGACTGATAACCAACCAGCCCAAGTTAATTGCGGAGTTGATCCATATTTATCAATTAATAATCCAATTATGAAAAGTCCTCCCGTTTGAAACATTTGATACTGGACAGCTTTTTGCCAAATTTGAAGTGATCTTTCAGAAATTTTCCCTTCCAGTCCATGAGCCCCGAATGCTCCTAATGCAATCGATACAAATGCAGATATACTACCTAATAAGAAAAATAGCTTCATACCTTACTTTATCCCCCTACTATTTAAAAATCTAATAATGATCCACCTTGCTCAGACTCATCATATTTAGGCATCACAGCCATTTGAGTTTGAATAGGTTGACTAGGAATTGATTGAACAATATTACTACTGCTTAAATGACTAGAAACTTCTATGCTACCTTCTTCTTCAAGCATTAACTCGCATAAAGCGCGAATACTAGCTATACGTTCACGAAATTGTCCTGGCTTTTGCGTATTTGCCTTTGCCTTTAGCAATTCATTTTCAATTTGCTGAATTACTTTTTCTACACTAATATTCAGATAAATCACCACCAAGCTTTTTTAGAACAATCCAATAAAGTTTATTATACTATGCCTTTTTTCTGAAAGCGAATACGAACCAAAATAACCACTATTATAATTGAATAGTGGTATACTAAGATATTAATTTTTAGGAGGTAAAACATTGGAATATAAAATGATTGTATTAGACATTGATGACACGCTCTTAACAGATGAACATGTTATTTCTCCCCGCACAAAAGAGGCGTTGCTTAAAGCCCAAGATATGGGCGTAAAAGTTGTTCTTGCTTCCGGGAGACCGACCTTTGCTATGCATAAATTGGCTGAAGATCTTTTATTACATGAATACGGAAGCTATGTTCTTTCTTTTAACGGAGGCATCATTACTGATTATCGCACTAAGAATAATGTATATGAATGTACACTAACGAAAGAACAAGCACATGAACTTTATGAACTTAGTAAAAAACATGATGTATTTGTTCATACATACGTTGAGAATGATATTATCACTGAAAAAGGTAATCAATATACAGATATTGAAGGACAACTTACTGGAATGGCTATAAAGGAAGTAAATAGTTTTACAGAGCATGTACAAAACGACGTTGTTAAACTTCTAATGCTAGAGGACCCTGAAAAGTTAGTAAAGGTTGAAAAAATACTTCAACAAGAACTTGAAGGTAAAATTAGTGTAATGCGCTCGAAGCCTTTTTTCTTAGAGCTTACAAATAATGAAGTGGACAAAGGTAAAAGTTTGAATCACCTTATTCAAATTCTAGGAATTCGTCAAGACGAAGTGATTGCAATAGGTGATGGCTACAATGATCTTCCGATGATTAAATTTGCTGGTCTTGGTGTAGCAATGGGAAATGCAGCAGATGAAATTAAGCAACAAGCTGATTATGTAACTTCATCTAACAATGAAGATGGCGTAGCAAAAGTAGTTGAGAAATTTATTTTCGAAAACGTAAAATCGCCAATTTAACTTAATTAAAAAGGTTGTCCTAAGGACAACCTTTTTTGTAGAAGCCGTGTAAAAATTAGATTCTCAGATTGTTTGAAAGGTTTTCTATAGACTTCTTTTTCATTTAACCTTCCAATCAATCGGTTCCATTTCAAATTCGACAAGCTTTTCGTTAATTTTTGAAAAAGGTTTACTTCCAAAGAACCCCCTACTCGCTGATAGCGGACTAGGATGATGTGATTTTAAAACAAAGTGATGATCACTAGTTAAAAGTTTCTCTTTTGCCTGAGCATGTTTCCCCCATAAAACAAAGATAATTGGTCTTTCATGTTTGTTTAATTCGGTTAAAATTTGGTCAGTAAATGTTTCCCAACCTTTGTTCTTATGGGAATTCGGTTCACTATCACGTACAGTAAGCACAGTGTTTAATAATAATACACCTTGTTTTGTCCAACTTTTCAAGTAGCCTTCTTTCGGTATTTCGAGACCTAAATCATGATTCAACTCTTTATATATATTTCTTAAAGATGGAGGAATTTTCACACCAGGTAAAACAGAAAAACTTAAGCCATGTGCTTGCCCCTCCTGATGGTAAGGGTCTTGTCCAAGTATTACTACCTTACAATCTTCATATGAACATTCATTTAATGCCTGAAAAATATGTTCTTTATCCGGATAAATCCTTTTCGCACTATATTCTACTTCAATATAATCTATTAATTCTTTAAAGTATGGTTTATCAAATTCATTATTTAATATTTTTCTCCAATCTGAAGACAATTGAAACAAAGAAATACCACCTTTCTTGACGAAATTTCCCGAGAAATAAGTCAATGATTCAATTTTTGTTGAAACGTGTAGTTTAATACCATATTTGAATAAACGTGATGGCTAATACTATTTGAAATCCTACAATCAATAAAGCATACAAAGATAGTGTTTTTCCTTGTTGTAAAATATATTTCATGTTTACGTTTAAACCAATTGCCGCCAAAGCAATTATTTCTAATAGATGACTAGATTGATTTGAAGCACTCGATAACCAACTAGGTACTGCGCCTATACTATATAACACACATAGACTTGCAAAGCCTATTACATACCAAGGAAATTTTACTTTTATTTTTTCATTAGAGCGATTAGTACTTGTTCTTCGTTTACTATTCGATAAAACAATGACGACTGCAACTAAGAAAATAACCCTAACTAGTTTAAATATCGTCGCATAATTTTTTACATCATCATTTACTAAACTTCCGCTCGCAACAACTTGTCCAACTGATTGCAATGTGCTGCCTAATAAAGCGGCTGTTGACAATGTTTCAGAGTGATATAAAACGGCTGCAATCAGCGGTAGAATAAACATTAAAACTGTTCCCATCAAATTGACAATCGTTACTGCCAATCCTTTTTCTTCATCCGTTGCATGTATAGCAGGTGCAGTGGCACCTATTGCTGATGAACCACATACAGCATTACCACTAGCCATTAAATAGCTAAAGTTAACTCCGAAGCCTAGTTTTTTACCGATCCAAATTGTATAAATTAAAACTAGGGTCATCTGAATCACTATCATCAATAATCCTTTAAACCCTAGTAAGTTAATCATCTGAACGCTAATTGTTGCTCCAAGTAAGCATATAGAAATTTCTAACAAAGTGCTTTCTGCAAACTTTCTTCCAATTTGATATTTTGATTTAACACCAAATGTGTTACCAATTATTAAACCAATTAAAATCGAAAAAGTTGCTGCACCGATTGGCATGAACAATGATAACGCTTGACTAATGATTGCAATCAAAAGGCAAAGTATAATCCCTGGTAAAACACTATTGATTTTCCCCATAATTTCTCTCCAAGTTTTGCCTTAAATTTATGTTCTTTTTCTTTCTTTATCTAAACATGAAAAAAGAAATTCGACAAGATTCTAGTCGAATTTCCTAATTTCTACCACATCTCTACACCTCATCATAGTTTGAAACTTCTACAATATAATGGGGTCTTCTTTTCGTTTCAAAATACGTTTTACCAACATACTCACCAATAACGCCAGTAATAAGTAATTGTGTGCCACCAAAAAGCATAATGATATTAGAAATGGTGTACAGGCCTGGAATTCGCACACCGATAAATAGCACTTTAAAACTCATCATAATGAAGAATATTAGACTAAGAAGAATCAACATTAGACCAAGCTTTGTTAAAAATCTTAATGGTTTTGTGTGATAACTAAGAATATATTCGACACTGTTTTTTACGATATCTAATCTCTTTGTTTCAGATTCCTTAATCATTACACGTGAAGTTACTTCATACTCAATGGTTTTAATTTTATAGCCAATCCATTTAAACATACCTTTAGCATAACGATTTGTTTCTGGCATACTTAATATAGCATTTACTGCTTTTCTGCTTAACAAGCGAAATTGAGCATCATTTTGAAGCAGATCTGGATCTATAAATTTACTAATAAATTTTTCACCAATACTTCTTTTCGCTTTTTTCATTACTCCATTTTCTAACTTTCTTTTTGCGACTACTTGATGGAACCCTTTTTTATATTCATCAACCATTTCTAAAATCATATTTGTTGGATGATTAAAACTACCATCCATTAAAATAACTGCATCGCCTTTTGCATGCTCAAAACCTGCACAAATAGAACCTTCTCTACCAAAATGGCGACTAAAAGAAATATATTTCATGTGACCACTATGATTTGCTATCACTTGAAGAGCAAGTAATGTATCATCCTCGCTTCCATCATTAATGTAAATCAATTCATAATCGTCACGGAGTAATTTTAAAGTGTTTGATAAATTCACATGGAATTTTTCTAAACTTTCTCCAACATTATGACAATAAATTACAACTGATACCTTCATTTAAAAACACCTACTTATCAAAAACTATTACAATTTAACTCCCACTTATGTTATAGCACATCCTGACAAGATTCAATGAATTTCTCTTCTCCGTAATTTTCAAATAGGTTAATGAATGATTTTGCTTTTTTTAGAAAGGTTGATAATAGTTTGTGCCTTATTATTAATTGGACCTTTAAGGAATACACCAAGTAATACAGCTAGCACAATAAAGATCAATAATATGAATAGGTCTCGATTTACTGTTGACCATAATATGCCACCCGTTGCTTCTCTTAGTAAGCTGATTGCATATGTAAAAGGTAAGTATGGATTAATGACTTGAAAAAAAGTAGGTGTTACTTGCACCGGGTATACCCCACCTGCACCTGATATTTGTAAAACAAGAAAAATAATACTAATCCCTTTACCGACATTTCCAAAAACTGAAACAAATGTATAGACAATAAATGTAAAAACGATGCTAATAAAGATGCCAAATAATATAAAAAACCCTTTATTGGCTGCATATGTCCCTAAAATTAAAAAGTTACCAACACTTACAACGATAGATTGTAAAATTGAAATTGATATAAACGTTAAAAATCTTCCAAAGTAAATTTCCCTACTTTTATACTGCTGATCTTCATGTACTTCTGTCGTTAACAAAGAGACGAGCAATAAAGTCCCTACCCATAATGAAAGGGTTGTATAAAAGGGTGTCATACCTGTACCATAATTCGGTATTGGGTAAATTCTTTCATTTTTGACCTTAATTGGGTTTGCGTAAAAATCACTTGTTTTTTCAATATCTGTGCGGAGGAAATCAATTAAATCCTCTATACTACCCTGTTTTTTTGCATCTCTTATTTTATTGGCAAGGTTTTCCACTTTTTCTTCTATCATAGGAAAATCCTTAATTAATTGTTGTACTTCCCCTTTTTTCAATGTTATTAAATTTGAAGTATCATTCAAGACTGCTTTAATAGTTGGTATGCTTTTTTTTGTATCATTTAGAACTGTTCTAATATTATTGATTGATGAATTTGCTACCTTATTGATATTATTTAGTTTTGGCGCAAATTCAGAATCAAATCTACTAGTAAGATTAGCAAGACTGTTATTTATGTTACTTGCATACAAGTTCATTTTATTCAGTAATTCTTTTGGTACTTCTCTGCCTAGTTCAAGCGCTTTATTTACATCGTTAGTTGTGGCTTGGAGCCTATTTACGTTTGATTGGACTAGTTTTAACGAATTCATTTCGTTACTTAAATTAATAGAGGTATTCTTGTTATATGTAGTAAGAAATTGAATTAAAGAGTTCAACGTCTTGCTTGAATTAGCCAAATGCTCTTCTAATTCGCCTGTTAATTTTAACGCATCAACATTACTAATATCTTTACTTTGAATTTGATTCACTAGATTTTGAATCGTAGATGATTGATTTTGGAGTAGAAAGAGCGCTTGTTTTATAAATGGTATTACAGTTTGTATTGATTTATGGATATTTTCAAGAAGATTAGCGATATCGTCTGTAAACTTTTCCGCATTGGAAGCAAGTTCATTAATTAACTGTAAATCTCGATTTGCTGTTTGAATAACTGATTGAATGTTATTCATATGAACGAGTGCTTTCTTCACACCTAACTCAATCTTCGGCAAATCCTCTTCTAGTAAAAATATCGTCTTCTCAGTTTTCTTAAGCAAAGGTAGATTTGACTGTAAATCAATACCGATTTTATTAAATACACTTAGCACCTCAGTACTCACTGTTTTCTCGAAATTTTTAGTGATTTCGCTAGCAATTCCGCTGGCACCCTTTTCTGTATACTTAGGTGCAATAATGTTTAGCTTTTCATTTACACTGTATAATAGTTCAGGTTTTTGAGGGTTATCTGTTATGACAGTGCTTATTTTATCCGAAAAATCGTTCGGAATGAGTATACTAGCATAATATTTCCCGTTCTTAACTCCCTTATCTGCATGCTTTTGATTGGTAAAGACCCACCCTAGTGTCGGTTGCTTCTTTAGGGCATGAACAACCTCTTTACCAATATTGATATGTTTATTTAAAACTGTTGCTCCACGATCCTCATTCACAATTGCTACTTTTAAACCTTTTGTATTTCCATATGGGTTCCAAGCAGACTTAATATTAAACCAGGCATACATAGATGGTAAAAAAATTAACCCTATAATAATCATTAAAGCAGCCCAATTCGTTACGATTCGTTTTAAATCACGTCTATAAATCTCAAGGATTGCACTCACTGACAACTCACCTAATATCTTCATTTTTTTGTAGTATGCAATATTTAATTTAAAACTATGCGATATGTTAGTAATCTGAAAGACAATAAAAGACCTTCAATTTCAAATCGAAATTGAAGGTCTTTTTCTCTATGTCTATTATTAATAAATAAGCTGTTTGACCCTTACTCCCATCTAAAAGTTTTGGCAGCAATTAAAAAGCTTACAATCATCCATACACATAACCAGCCAAAATCGCTTGCTAAATCACCAAAAGTTGCTCCGATATTCATAATATCTCGCATGGCAGTGGATAAATGTGTGATTGGTATTGTTTTGATAATAGGTTGCAAGTATTCAGGCATATTGTTTACAGGGAAAAATACACCTCCTAAAAACATAAGCGGGAATGAAATGAATCCAGCAATTGGTCCTGCACTTTCTGGACTTTTAGCTAAACTAGCGATTATAAAACCTATGCTCATAAATGTTAATGTTCCTAATACAACAAATAAGACAACTAATAGAAATGATCCTCTAATGCTTACGTCAAAACCATAATAGCCTATTAAAATGGTTAAAATAGCCTGCAAACTATTCAGGATTAACCTTGCTGTAATTTGGGCTGCAATAAACGTTGAAGCCTTTAAGGTTGTTCCTTGCATACGTCTTAAAACACCACGTTCTCTCCAAGACGCAATTTGACCCGCAACTCCATTCATGTTATTGTTCATGATTTGCATTGCGATAATTCCAGGCACAAGAAAATCTAAATATGAAAGAGTAATTCCCTCTACTCCTTTTAGTGTTGTAACTACTTTCGGTGTATATCCAGACATTTGCTTACTTGCACCATCTATATTAGCCGTAATAGTTGCAATTCCACCTTGTAATTGGCCCATTTTACTTTCATTATAGAGAACTTCAATTTGGGCAGGGACATTTTTCTTAGAAGTAACTTGATCCTGGAAGCCTTTTTTAATTAAGATAACAAAATCTGTTTTCCCATCGGATAAAGACTTTTTCACTTTCTTTTCATCACTTTTTTGATGAATTTTAAGAGAGTTCTGCTTATCGAGTATCGATACGATTTGTTTACTTGCTTGCGTTTTATCATAATCAATTAAGTTCACTGAATAAGTAGTTGTATTTCCATCATTAAACATTAGTCCAAAAATGATCATAAAGAAAAAAGGAAATAATAATGTCCATATTAAAGCTTGACGATTACGTACATAAATTCTGAGCTGCGCTAAAGTCAGTTGGTAATAAGCTCTCATTCTTCACGTAACCCCCTTCCAGTCATGCTTAAGAATACATCCTCGAGCGTCGCAGATCTTGTTGATAAATCTGAAATAGCTATGCCCTTTTCTTTTGTATACTCTAACAATGAAATTAATGATAATTGAAGATTACGTGTATATAGTGTAACAAAATCATGGTTGACTACAATATTCGTTACACTTTCCAAATGATTTAATTCATCTACTCTCTCAGGAGATTTCGTTTTAAATTCAATTGCACTTTCAGCTTCAATTGAGCTGACTAAATTATTTGGCGTATCCAATGCAATCAGTTTACCTTGATCCATAATACCAATTCGATCCGCTAAAACATGTGCCTCATCCATATAATGGGTAGATAATACGACCGTTTTCCCACGTTCTTTTAATGTAAGAATGATATCCCATAAAGTCCGACGTGCTTGTGGATCTAGACCAGTAGTCGGTTCATCTAAAAATATAATTTGTGGATCATGTATAAGTGCTAATGCAATTGCCAATCTTTGTTTTTGACCACCCGATAAACCCTTAACTAAACTATTTTGTTTTTCAGTTAATAGCATCTCATCAATAAGTGGTTGGATCGGTATATGACTTGGATAAAAACTGGCATATAATTCAATGATTTCTTTAACCTTTAATAGCTCAAATAAAGATGTAGATTGAAGCTGTATACCGATCTCTTGCTTTATTTTGCTAGCATCCTTACCGATTGTGTGTCCAGCAATCGTAGCTGTCCCGCCATCCGGTTTTCTTAATCCAACAAGCATTTCCATTGTGGTCGATTTACCTGCTCCGTTTGGACCAAGCAAACCAAAAACTTCTCCTTTTACAACTTCGAAACTGATTCCATTAACTGCATAAAAGTCCCCGTAACGTTTTTGTAAGTTTTTTACTTCAATGATTGAATCCACTTTTTTCACCTCATCTAATACTCGAATTAGTATTGATCGTTTTTATGAATAAGATCGCAACACCAAGCCTGCTTCAGTATAAACTCCAACATACTATTTTTGTGTCGAAATTTCCAATTATTAGCAATTTTTAATACTTTTAAAATAATTTATTAATGAATATTGTTAATTTAAATTCCTCCTCACCATAGCTAACTTCATATCAATTTCACATTAAAATGTTACTTTTTATAACTTTATTGTAATAGCAATGTTTTAGCTCTGTAATAATTTTTGGTTACAATATGGTGGCAATAAAAAAAATAAATAGGTGATCATATGAAAAAAGAACGAGAACAATGGTTAGATGTGGCCAAAATGATCGGGATCTTATTAGTTGTTTATGGTCATTCTTCTGAAGGTGGTCCGCAATCAATAACATTTATTTATTGGTTTCATATGCCACTATTTTTTATGATTAGTGGTTATTTATTTAAACCTGTTAATTCATTCGGTGAACTAAAATTTTATATAAAAAAACTAGCCTTCAGATTACTTGTACCATACTGTACGTATTTAGTTTTATTTAGTATGTATAAACTAATTTTACAAGCTCAAGAGGGTTCAATTCATTTATCAACTCTTATTAACGAAGGAATATCTTTACTGATTGGTGGAAGATTTATTACGGGTATACATGGTGTCTTTTGGTATGTGACATGTTTATTTATCACTCAAATTTTATTTGCAATCACATGTTTAGTTTTCAAGAAAAATCTTTCACGATTATTGATTGTTACTTCTTGTTACTTAATTGCACACTTTGAGACAATTAATTTAGTACCTTTAATCGGAAAATCAACATTTAATAATATTTTCATTCCTTGGAATATCGACGTAGCATTTTTAGCAATTTTCTTTTTAGGTTTTGGTTACTTTGCAAAAAGATTCATCTCATCAATTCCTGACTATGTAGGTATATTGAGCATCATCAGTAGCATATTTTTTATGAGTCTATATCATATGAATAAGCTCGATTACCATTTAAGCTTAAAATATTTACGATACGACCACTTATATTTAGACGCAATCATTCCAATCACGATGAGTATAGGTTTACTGTATTTATGCCAATTCATGGCGAAGGTAAAAATCATCAAGCATTGTACAATCTGCGGTAAAGAATCATTAACGATTATGTATATTCACTTGTTTGCAAACGCGGTATTTTCACAGTTTTTCGATTATGGTCCAGTACTCTTCACCATTATTGGAATAACAGTACCATTACTATTAAAAAGATTCATCATTGAAAATCAACCAACCATAAAACCGCTTTTTATCGGTTTAAATGTAAAACACAAACGTCAATTTAAAGTAAGAACTGCATAAAAAAAAGCCCTTTTGAGATGCACCCCAATTGTTAGACTAAAACCAACAATTGGAGGTGTATTTCTTTTAGGCATTTTTTATTTTAATGTTACATTTGCAACTGTAGACCCAGCTTGAATAGCCCCTGATGCATTTATTTCAATATTTTCAGCGATGTCTCCATTTGTGAATATAACAGGAGTGATCGTGCTTTTTGCATTTTCTTTTATGTAGTTTAGATCAAATGTAAGTAACTGATCTCCCGCTTTTACTTTTTGGCCCTCAGACACATGAGCTTCAAATCCTTGACCTTCTAGTTTAACTGTTTCTAATCCTACATGAATTAAAACTTCCACACCTTCATTTGAACGGATACCAACTGCGTGTTTTGTATGGAAAACTTGAACGATTTCTCCATCTACAGGTGATACAACAACGCCTTCACTTGGTGTAATCGCAAAACCATCGCCCATCATCTTTTCAGCAAAAACAGGATCTGGTACTTCTGATAAATCATTGAATTCGCCAGTTAAAGGTGCTTTAATTGCAACTTCTTTCGTTACTGATGTTGTTGATTCAACAGTTGATTGGTTTTCACTTTCACCTGTACCAAATAATTTCTTTAATTTGTTAAACATATTACTCACCTTTTCTATAATTATTCATTCCACTCTTATCATTATCTTTTCAATAAAAATAATACTAATTATCCTAACAGAAATAGTAGTGTCATGCATAGTAATTATATGTAGATATCGTGAAATTTAAGAAAAAGGGTTTATAATTGCTGGTTTACTCTCTATTATTTTGTATTTTTTTGGTGTTCAAAGAGATATCAATTCTTTAAAAACAAGGCCGTTTTCGAAAACATTGTTACTATTTAATAATGCGTTAGTTGATTACAACTCCAGGGTGCTCCCTTTCCGTGAGATGTGAGCTAAGAAAGGTAGGCATGCTAAAACCACGACGTCCTGTCGAAACGCATGCATGACCCACATCCTGTGGGCATCCTGCGGGGTCTTTAGCCTTCCCGCATCTCCCACAGGAGTCCCATCCCATTCGTTGTAATCAACTTCTGTCTTTATACATCTAAAAACAACAATCTTTAAATAATCTATTAAAAAAAGACAAAAATAAAAAGAGATGAATCTTACATTCATCTCTTTACAATTATTTTATTTGTTATATTCTTCGATGATTTTTTCTAATGACAATTCTGAAGTAGAAACATAAACAATATCTGCTTTTGATAATGACTGCTCTGACCCAACACCTACAGCAAACATTCCTGCACCTTTAATAGAGTCGACTCCAGCCGCTGCATCTTCAATACCAATACAAGCTTTTGGGTCTACATTTAATAACTCTGCCGCTGTTAAGAATATTTCTGGATCAGGTTTACCTTTTTTAATTGTTGCAGCATCTACAATTACATCAAACTGTTCTTTTAAACCTAGAGATGACATAACTGCTAACGCATTTTTACTTACAGAAGCTAGTCCTAATTTTAAGCCCATCTTTTTAATATCCGCTATTAATTCTTCGATTTTCGGTAGGATATCGGTAGGAGAAATATTTTGAATTAATGAAACGTAATGTTCGTTTTTCTTTTCAGCTAATGACATTTTCTCATCTGCTGTAAAATCATTATGTTTATTGCCTAATGCAAGAATTTTTTCTAGTGAATCCATGCGAGACACACCTTTTAATTCTTCATTAAATTCGCGAGTAAAAGGTACTCCTACATCTTCACCTAGTTGCTTCCAAGCTAAGTAATGATATTCAGCAGTATCTGTAATTACACCATCTAAGTCAAAAATTATTGCTTGTAATTCCTTCGTCATTTTCTGCATCTCCTTTAAATCGCTTTTAGCTTCATTAAAAAATTCAGAAAGAGAATATTGAGTTCTCTCTCTGAACGAATTGTTACTACTTTTGGATCGCTACTGTTAATTCTCCATTTTCCGGGATTGTCACTTCATTACCATAAAGTTTTAATTGTAGAGTAGGTCCAGTTTGTGTAATAACAACATTCGATTGATTAATTTCAATTGTTAAACGATGCTTACGATAGACAATTTTAAATGAGTAATCCGTCCAAGTGCTTGGAATAAATGGTGCAAAAGATAATTCTTCATTTGCAGTACGCATTCCAGCAAATCCCTGTACAATTGCCAACCATGAACCAGTCATACTAGTAATATGGAGTCCATCTTCAGTATCGTTATTGTAATTATCAAGATCAAGTCTTGCAGTTCGATTATACATTTCATACGCTTTTTCTTCCATACCTAATTCTGCGGCTAAAATAGAATGTACACATGGAGATAGCGATGATTCATGTACTGTCATTGGCTCATAGAATTCAAAGTTACGGCGTTTTTCATCCAATGAGTATTGATCATTTAAGAAGTACATCCCTTGTAATACATCAGCCTGTTTAATAAAGCAACTACGAAGAATGCGATCCCATGACCAGTTTTGGTTTAATGGACGATGTTCCGGTGCTAACTGATCTACTGTCATTAAATCTTTATCAAGGAATGTATCATGTTGAACGAAAACATTCAATTCCTCGTCATACGGGTAATACATTTTGTTGATGATATCTTGCCACTTTTCGATTTCTTCTTTCGTAATATCCAAACCATTTACACGACTTTCAAATCCATTACTCTTTAAGTACTGAATTACTTCTAACGTATACTCTAACGTCCAGCTTGCAATTCGATTTGTATACCAGTTATTATTCACATTATTTTCATATTCATTTGGTCCAGTTACGCCATGCATCATATATACATTTTTCTTTTTATTGAAATGTACTCGATCAGCCCAAAATCTAGAAATGCCAGTTAATACATCGATCCCATATTCATTTAAATACGCTTTATCACCAGTATAATTCACATAATTATATACACCATATGCAATTGCTCCATTACGATGAATTTCTTCAAACGTAATTTCCCACTCATTATGGCATTCAATACCCGTAAATGTAACCATTGGATATAATGCACCTTTTAGTCCTTGCTGTTTAGCATTATGATAAGCGCCTTCTAATTGATTATGACGGTAAACTAGTAAGTTTCGTGAGACTTCCTGATTTGCAGTTGATAGATACAGTGGTATTGCATAAGCTTCAGTATCCCAATAAGTTGCTCCACCATATTTTTCTCCTGTAAATCCTTTAGGACCGATATTTAATCGGGCATCTTCACCATAGTAGGTAGCAAATAACTGAAATAAATTAAATCGGATACCTTGTTGCGCTTCAGCATCACCACTAATCATTACATCTGCTATATCCCAACGATCTAGCCATCCTTTTTTATGGTCTGCTAGTTCAGCTTCAAAACCATATGAAATAGCTTGATCTACTACTAGTTTTCCTTTCGCAACTAGTTCATTTGCATCATAGTCTCGGTCTGTTGTTACTGCGACATATTTAACAAGACTGACAGATTCTCCAGTTGGAACATTGATAACAATTGTATTATCTACATATTCCTCTTCCTCACTTTTTACAATCGATGCGATTTTTGCATTTTCAGTTTGTACTGTGATTCCCATCGTAGTTGCCACTTGGAATCTAGGCGAACCAAACGGATTATCTTTCGTTTTCATTTGAAGACTGCCAAAATAGTCTTCTACATCTCTATTAACTTCTACCCAGAAATCTTCATCATAATTCGAATCTTCATTACGGATGTCGCCATCTAAATAAGGCACAAATGTAATTTCACCAGTGTAATTTTTAGCAGTAACTGTATATTTAATGACAGCTAATTCCTTTTTAGCAACAGATAGGAAGCGAATAACCTCGATGTCTGTTTCCTTTTCTTCGTGAAGAACAGTAAACTTACGCGTTAATACACCATGCTGCATATCTAATTCTCTATAAAACTCTTTTACATCGGCAGTATTTAAATCCAGTTCTTCTCCTTCGATAAATACATTAATACCAATAAAGTTTGTTGAATTGATTACTTTTCCAAAATAATTTGGATACCCATTCTTCCACCAGCCTACGCGCGTTTTGTCTGGGAACCAAACCCCAGCCACATATGATCCACGATGAAAATCGCCCGAATACTTCTCTTCAAAATTTCCTCTCATTCCCATGTGACCGTTTCCTAAACTAACCATACTTTCTGCAAGACGAAACTCTTCTTTATGCAATTCTGTTTCTACAATTTTCCATTCGTTTACATCAAATAGTCTTTTCATTATTTTCACCTATATAAATTTTTATTTGTTGTTAACGGTTTCATTTTTATGCAACCGCTTTCGTAAAATAGAAAAATTTTTTTTGATTACTCTGCTACAAATCCTATTATATAGCATTTTTAAAAAAAAGAAATACTTATACATAACTTGTCGAAACGTTTTCATAGATTCGTATATTGTTTATGAATCTAGCGAATGTTTTATTTTATTCTATATAAGCTCAAAAATGTCTAAAAAATGAATTGATCTATGATAAAATTAACTAATATTAGTACATATTAACCTGAATTTACATATTTGAGGAGCGATCTTATGACGGAAATGGTTCCTTTAGTATTTACATTTTTGAATAAAAAAATTGTCATCATCGGTGGAGGGAAAATTGCATTTCGTAAAGCGAAGACATTTGTAAAAAGTTGCGCGTCAATTACGATTATAAGTCCACAAATCATTGAAGATTTTAAAGAATTTCCTTCTATAACACATATCAATAAACGATTTGAAAAAGATGACATCAAAGATGCTCATATTGTTATAGCAGCAACTAATGATAAAGAGGTCAATCAATACGTTAAAGATTGTACAACGGATTTTCAATGGTTTAATGATGTGAGTAATCAAAATAATAGTGACTTTCATACACCGGCTGTTGTGAGAAGAGGTGATCTAGTCGTCTCTGTTTCAACGTCTGGTAAAAGCCCGATTCTGTCTAAAAAGTTAAAAAATGAGCTAGAAAGTTATTTTGATGATCATTATGTCGAAATAGTGAACACTTATGCAGAATATAGAAAAAAACCAGGTGCTGAGTAATTCATCTACCTGGTTTTTTATATTTCAACTACTGTTTTTTTAATTTTGCCAACGCTTCTGCGAATGGATTGTTAAATGGTTCATCATCTTGTTTATTTTGCTGTTTTAAATATTTTTGTACATCTTTTTTCGAAACTTTACTATTTTTTTCTTTTGATCGTCTTTCTTTAAATGTAGAGAGTTTTTCGCGGTGACCACATGAACAAACAAATATCTGCCCTTCGCCTTCACCTCTTAGCTCTAATCGTTTAAAACAATTAGGACATCTACTGTTTGTCGATTGTGATATAGTTTTTCTATGGCCACAATCTCTATCTTGGCAAACAAGCATCTTTCCTCTTTTTCCATTGACCTCAAGCATTAGTTTACCACAATCTGGACATTTCGTACTGCTCATATTATCATGCTTGAATGTTTGTTCTGTTTGCTTAATTTCTTTTACTGCTTTAGAAGCAAATGCAATCATGTCATTCATAAATTTGTTTTTTGATAAAGTTCCTTTAGAGATTGCTTGAAGTTTTTGTTCCCACTCTGCGGTTAATGCAGGTGATTTTAACTCCTCAGGCACTAAATTTAAAAGCTGTTTACCTTTATTGGTAATAAAAATATCCTTACCTTTTTTCTCAATTAGGAAACTACTAAATAGTTTTTCAATGATATCTGCTCGCGTTGCAACAGTACCTAACCCACCTGTTTCTCCGATTGTCTTCTTCAATTCATTACTTTCCCCGGACATGAATTGAACTGGATTCTCCATTGCACTTAATAAAGTAGCCTCATTAAAAAATGCAGGTGGTTTCGTTTGACCCTTTGTTTCAATAAATCGAGACATTACATAAGTCTCTTTTTGATGAATGATTGGAAGCTTTTGCTCATCTTTCTGATCCTGCTCTTCTTGATCTTGAAAAACTTCTTTCCAACCAAGTGATAGTACTCTTTTCCCTTTCGCAATGAGCGTTTCTTGTTCAGACTCAGCAATAACATTTGTTTGCTCATATTCAAATGGCGGAAGTAATACCGCTAAAAATCTACTGACAATTAATTCATAGATTTTATACTCTTTTGAAGAAAGCTCACTTAGTATTGGTGCTTCTTCAGTTGGAATGATTGCATGATGGTCAGAAACCTTTGTATCATCTACGAATGATTTATTTACTTTAATCGGCTGATTTGTAAGCTTCATAATTATTTTTCCATAAGGCTTCATATTACACGCAAGTAATCGTTCTTTTAATGTATCAACTAAGTCTGAAGACAAGTAACGCGAATCTGTTCGTGGATACGTGACGATTTTATGATGCTCATATAGTTTTTGCATGATTGATAACGTTTCTTTAGGAGAAAAATTATATCTTTTATTGGCTTCACGTTGAAGTTCTGTTAAGTCATACAAACCAGGTGCAAATGTTTTTTTCTGACTAGTCGATACTTCTTTGACTGAAAGTTGTTTACCTTTTAATTTCTCAATTAGTTTTTGTAACTCTTCATTCGTTTTTAATTTTGTGTCTTTCGTTTTGCTGTTTTGCCACGTAAACGTTACATTATTTGCGATTACTTGAAGTCCAAAATATGATTGTGGTTGAAATGCTTTAATTTCTCTTTCTCGTTCAAAAATCATTGAAAGGGTTGGAGATTGAACTCTTCCACAAGAAAGCTGCGCATTGTGTTTACATGTTAGAGCGCGGGTAGCATTAATACCAACAATCCAATCTGCTTCAGCTCTTGCTACTGCGGATTGAAATAAATTTTCATACTCTTTTCCACTGCTTAAGTTACTAAATCCCTTTTTAACCGCTTTATCTGTCGCAGAAGAAATCCAAAGTCTTTTAATTGGTTTATTTACTTTAGCTAATTGTAAAATCCATCGCGCAACAAGTTCACCTTCGCGCCCCGCATCTGTTGCGATTACAATATCTGTTACATCTTTTCTTAATAATTGTGTTTTGACAGCTTGAAACTGTTTACTTGTTTTTTTAATGACAATTAGTTTTAATTTTTCTGGAATCATTGGTAAATCTTCTAAATTCCATGTTTTATATTTATGATCATAACCCTCAGGATCTGCCAATGTAACGAGATGGCCCAATGCCCACGTTACGATATATTTATTACCTTCTAAATAACCATTTCCTTTGCGGTGACAATCCAATACCTTGGCAATATCTCTCGCAACTGAAGGTTTTTCAGCTAAAACAACCGTTTTACTCATAAATTTCTCCTTACTATTTTACATTTTCTCTTGTACTAACTTTATCATTTCTATAAGGAATATTCCAAACTCAAGTAGATTGCTATTTAGAGTCTACTTCTTAAAAAAATTTAACTGATCAGAAATATATTTTGTCCTAACCCGTATTTTTTTTCATCTTCATAACATTGTCCCTTCTAGCACATATTAACGTATATGATATTTTTGGACATTCCAATCCAATATCAAAATGTCATGTCTATTAATACATCCAGGGGGATTTATATGAGCTACTTAATTGCGTTAATAGGGTTAGTCGTTACGCTAGCTCTTGCATATATTGCTAGTACGAATCGGAAAATCATCAAAATTCGTCCAATTATCATTATGATTGTTCTACAAATAATTTTGGCTTACCTATTATTAAAAACCGTCATTGGTATCAAAATTATTCAAGGGATTGCGAAAGTTTTCGATAAATTACTACTATATGCGGCAGATGGGATTAACTTTGTTTTCGGTGGTGTCGCGAATGAAGGTGCTTTTGTATTCTTTTTAAATGTACTACTACCAATTGTTTTCATTTCTGTATTAATCGGAATTCTACAGTACACCAGAATATTACCTTTCATAATGAAAGGCATCGGTTTACTTTTAAGTAAAATAAATGGCATGGGAAAATTGGAATCATACAATGCCATAGCCTCCGCGATTGTCGGTCAATCTGAAGTGTTTATTACAGTCAAAAAACAACTTGGTCAATTAACGCCACACCGTCTCTATACTTTGTGTGCATCTGCTATGTCTACTGTTTCAATGTCTATTGTTGGTGCATATATGACAATGATTGAACCACGTTATGTTGTAACTGCAATTATATTGAACTTATTCGGTGGTTTTATTATTTCATCTATCATTAATCCGTATGAAGTATCAGACGAAGAGGATATATTAGTTGTTCAAGATGAAGAAAAACAAACTTTTTTTGAAATGATTGGAGAATACATTTTAGATGGATTTAAAGTTGCCATTATTGTAGCAGCAATGTTAATCGGATTTGTTGCTCTAATCTCTTTAATTAATAATGTTTTTGATTTAATATTCGGAATTACATTCCAAGAAATTCTAGGCTATGTTTTTGCTCCAATTGCATATTTAATGGGTATACCAGCATCAGATATCATCAAAGCTGGTGGAGTCATGGCTACCAAATTGGTGACAAATGAATTCGTAGCAATGGATGCTTTATCAAAAGTGTCCAAAGGTTTTTCTCCAAAAACGATTGGAATTATATCCGTTTTCCTTGTTTCCTTTGCTAATTTTTCTTCAATTGGTATTATCGCAGGAGCAGTTAAAGGATTAAACGAAAAACAAGGTAATGTCGTTGCACGATTCGGATTGAAGTTACTTTACGGTGCTACTTTAGTCAGTGTATTATCAGCAATTATTGTAAGTTTAGTTCTAACATAATAAAAATAAGCAGTTTTATACGACAAGCATAAAGGGAAATTTCCCTTTATGCTTTTTTTGTTTCAATTTTATCATTCATTTACAATATCAAATTAAAAAGTTTACAACATAGAAACATCCTATGACAAAATTAGAAACATTTAAATCATATGATACAAACATCAAGATTTTAGGAGAGTGATCTGGAAAAAAGAATTGATCCTATTGTGAATATCATAATTAAGCGTTTAAATGATGGTCATTTTTAGTTGATTATTTTTTTTGCAGAAATTTGACGTTTTATAATTCTAAAAAAATAAAGGATTTAAATAGATTAAGAGCAAATTTAGTAAGTAATTCCAATTATAAGGAGAGAGACAATGACTAATAAGATCGTATCTGTACTTCTCGGAATGTTTTTATTCCTTTTACCGACAGCTAATGCAACTTCTTTAACTTCAAGTTTTACTGATAATGAGTTCTCTAACTATATAGATAATCTAACAATGAATACAACTGAAGCTGCATACGGACAAACTATCGATATTGGGCTAACAACCAAAAAAAGCTTCGAGCATATAACTTTATTCTTTTCAAATGGAACAAAAAAGAATGAAGTACCTTTACTAAAAACATCTAATAATTACTATTCTGGAAAAATAAATATTACAAGCAATTTTGAAAAAGGAATTTACCAACTTTCATCTATTAAGCTAGATGAACAAGACTTATCAATTACAGATAAAGATATTAAATATTCTATTGTAGACCTACCTGCACCAACTATTGAAAAGATGTCAAATAAATCAACATCGATTAACGGTGTATTTCTTCCAAACAGCGAGGTTCAAGTTTTAAAAAATAATACTCTATTAAAAACTTTACCTACAAATTCTAAAGGTGAATATTCTTATGCTGTAAAACCGATTAAAGCTGGAACGAAAATAACTGTAATCGGTTTAAGTAATCATATAAAAAGTCAATCTACTACAATCTCAGTCTCTGATTTAATTGCACCAATTGTATCGTCTATTTCTGCTGTTTCTGACCAATCACAATCTATATCTGGTAAGTCTGAGGCGTATGCAAATGTTAAGGTTTATAGCGGTAACAAGCTAATCGGCAAGGGTGTCGTGACTTCTTATGGAAAATTTAACGTAAAGATCACTAAACAAAAAGCGAATGCTTTAGTTGAAGTCGTTTCAATTGATAAAAGTAACAATCAAAGTAAACCTTTATCGGTTCGTGTAATGGATCGTACAGCACCATCATCACCTTCCATTAAGTCTCTTAAAGAGAACGCAACAATCATTACAGGGAAAACAGAACCAAAAGCAACTGTTAAGCTTTACATTAATAATGGTTACATCGCAAAAACAACATCAAATAGTATTGGTACGTATTCATTTAGGGTAAGCAAATTAAAAGCTTTTGCTAGCATTAAAATTACTTCTCAAGACTTAGCTGGAAATCAAAGTAAGCCTGCTACTATTGAGGTGCAAAGCAATCAGCCTATTTCAAATGGCCAGTTAATTATTATTAATACAAAATCTAATAAACTATCATATTACAATAAAGGAAAACTTGTTAAAACATTTAGTGTAGCAACTGGTAAATCATCAACACCTACACCAACTGGTAAATTTAAAATCTTAAATAAAGTTAAAAACCGACCATGGTATAAGGAAAATATACCTGGTGGTGATCCAAGAAATCCTCTTGGAAAGCGTTGGATGGGATTAAGTGTAGGCGATTCTCCAGGAAATTCTTATGGAATCCACGGAAATAATAAGGAGAGCTCAATCGGGAAATCAGTTAGCAACGGTTGTATTCGTATGCACAACAGCGAGATTGCGTGGCTTTTTGAACAAATTCAAACAGGTACAACTGTCATCATTGCTAAATCTTCCAACTCAAATGGGAAAATCGCTCATTCACATGGCATTTCAATTGCTTCATAAGTTGGTCATAACATCTAGACTGTCCGAGAATGTCTCGGCAGTCTTTTTTTGCATAAAAATTGAATAGTCCATTCATTCTTTATAGCGATGTAATAAACATATTTTCTGATAGCATTCTATTCATTTTTCATTAATAATAATAAGTAAAAAGGAAAATTCTAGAAAGGGGCTGGTTGTTTTGAAAAAATTTCTACCGTTATTGATTCTCGCATTTAGCATTCTTTATATTTTTTTCATACCTTCTGAACCAATTGGTTTAAAAATTTTATTTAAATTAATTCCCATGCTGTTAATTTTGTGTTTCGCTTTTTCTCTGAAGCCTGTTCAGTCAACAAAATATCGTACACTCATACTCATTGGATTATTTTTTTGTATGGTTGGAGATGGTACCTTAATTTGGTTTGTAGTTGGCCTAAGTGCTTTTTTAATTGGACATCTATTTTACACTGCGGGATTTATTTCAAGCTGGAATTATTCACATAAACGCATGTTATCTATTATCCCTATTGCCATATATGCTTTTTTAATGTGCTCTAATATAACGGCAGCACTAATTGATAAAGGGGATCGTGGTTTAATACTTCCTGTGATTGCTTATACAATTGCTATTTCAACGATGGTGTTTACTGCGATTATGACGGGGAATAAATGGGCAATTATAGGCAGCGTTTTATTTATTATCTCTGACTCTATTCTTTCGTGGGATCTATTTGTACAAACCGTTAGTTATAGTCATGAATTAATCATGATTACATATTACAGTGCACAATTTTTAATCGCTAGAAGTATATTATCGCTCAAATCTATTGCTTAATATTTTACTTTCAAATACAGAACAAACTAAAATGAAATAGTAAGCTGAATCGTTAAACTAGTAAATGTAAGCGCATTTTTTACTGTAGAAAAGGAGCTATTCAAATGAAAAATGAATTAATAAATCGTTTAATTAGTTATGCTAAAGTAGATACACAATCAAACGCAAGCAGCGATACATGCCCTTCTACACCAGGTCAATTAACGTTGGGACGTATGCTAGTTGAAGAGTTAAAAGAAATCGGATTAGTTGAAGTTACGATGGACGAAAATGGTTATGTTATGGCTACTTTACCGGCTAACTCTGAAAAGGACATTCCTACAATTGGTTTTCTAGCACACGTCGATACTGCTACTGACTTCACTGGTAAGAATGTTAATCCACAGATCGTTGAAAATTATGATGGTGAAGATATCGTTTTAAATGATGCTCTGAATATTACCTTATCTCCAAAACAATCTCCTGAGCTTAGTAAGTATAAAGGACATACGTTAATAACGACGGATGGTACAACACTTCTTGGTGCAGATAATAAAGCTGGTATTGCTGAAATCATGACAGCAATGGCTTATTTAGTAAAACACCCAGAAATAAAGCATGGTCGAATTCGCGTTGCTTTTACACCTGATGAAGAGATAGGCAGAGGTCCACATAAATTCGATGTGAAAGCATTCGATGCAAAGTATGCATATACAATGGATGGTGGTCCACTAGGAGAGCTTCAATATGAAAGCTTTAATGCCGCTGGTGCAACTATAACTGTAAAAGGGAAAAGCGTTCACCCAGGCACAGCAAAAGGTAAAATGATTAATTCAACAAAAATTGCCATGGAAATTAATCAATTATTACCAGTAGAAGAAGCGCCAGAATATACAGATGGATATGATGGATTCTATCACTTAATCTCAATTGAAGGTGATGTAGAGGAAACAAAATTACAATACATTATCCGAGATTTCGATAAAGAAAAGTTTCAACAACGCAAAGAAACATTAAACAATATTGTTAACCGCTTAAAAGGAACTTACGGTGAAAACAGTATCCTAATAGAAATGAACGATCAGTATTACAATATGAGAGAAAAAATCGAACCAGTTAAACACGTAGTCGATATTGCTTATGAAGCGATGAAAAACTTAGATATTACACCTATCGTTGAACCAATTCGTGGAGGTACTGACGGATCTCAACTTTCATACATGGGGCTTCCAACTCCTAATATTTTCACAGGCGGAGAAAACTACCATGGAAAGTTTGAATATATCTCAGTAGATAATATGATCAAAGCAACAAACGTCATGATTGAAGTCATTAAATTATATGAGTCAAAAGCTTAAGGCAAATCCTATAAAAATGAGAAAAAACGCATTAGTTAGTACTATGCGTTTTTTTATTGTTGACTCGGTTAAAAAAAGTTGTTGATTTCCACTCCAGGATGCTCGCTTTCCGTGGGGCGCGCGCTGAGCCTCCTCGGCGCTACGCACCTGCGGGGTCTCACCTATCCCGCTACTCCCACAGGAGTCGAGCACCTTCCGTTCCAATCAACTTCTTAATGAATCTTTATGACTTTAGATAACTTGTTTAAAAATATTAACCTAATAGATTATGCCTTTAACTTTTTAATAAAAACTACCTTTAAATAGTTTCCTTCTTTGAAGTGCTTATTCGTTTTATAATCCTCGGGAAGTGAGTATTCTTCCATTAATTTATATTGACCACCTAATTCTTTAAAAGCAATGTCTATAAAGGTTTTAAATTTATTCATCCCAAATGAACTACAATTTGTTGATGCTACAATGATCCCATTATCTTCAGTAATTGTAATTGCTTCTTTCAGAAGATCTTTATAGTCTTTTTCCGCACTGAATGTATGTTTTTTTGATCTTGCAAAGCTTGGCGGGTCTAAGATCACCATATCAAATAAAAGGTTCTTCTTAACTGCGTACTTGAAATAGTGGAATACATCTTCCACAATGATGTCTTGTGTACTTGGATCGATATTATTTATACTAAATTGCTCTTTAGTCTTCTGTAAACTTCTATTCGCTAAGTCGACACTTGTTGTCTTAACTGCACCACCAATCGCAGCAAATACAGAAAAAGCACCTGTGTATGAAAATGTATTGAGTACTCTTTTACCATAAGCGTATTTATCACGTATTAGCTTACGCACTTCACGCTGATCTAGAAATACACCTACCATCGCACCATCATTTAAATAGATTGCAAAATGAACGCCATTTTCCTTTACGATAATTGGAAATTCGCCTTTTTCACCCGTAACAAAATCATCTTCTTCAATGTACTGACCTTTTGCGTCAAAACGTTTCTTCTGGTAAATCCCTTTAAATTCAACTACTTTTGTTAAAGCGTCAATGATGTAATCTTTAAATTGATAAATGCCTTCGCTATACCAGCTAATGACATAATAGCCATCGTAATAATCAATGATCAACCCGCCAATACCGTCACCTTCACCATTAAATACTCTAAAAGCAGTTGTATCAAGATTATGATAAAGAGCGCCTCGAGTATCAATTGCAGTTTGAATCTTATCTTTAAAAAATCTTGGACCAATTTCTTCATTTTGATCAAAGCTTAGTAACCAACCTAAGCCTTTATTTTGCTTACCGTAATAACCTTTTCCTATAAATTGATTACGTTCATCTACTAGCTTAATAACTGTTCCTTCATTTGTTAAATCTTTACTATTTATAATAGATTCTTTCGATATAAGTGGATATCCATTCTTATAATCTTTTACATATTTTTGTTTTACCTTTAATTGCAGTTCATTTTTCATGCTTTCACCAGTCATTCATATATTTTATCTCAGTATTTCCATAATCATTTTTAATTAAAATAGATAGTGAAAACATTTGATAATCATCGTTTCCCATAGCCTTTTTATCGCTTTATTAAGCATAGTATACACATTAAGCAAAGGCAATTTATTCCTCATAAATGCTTTCAAGTGACGCCTATTTATCTCCTAAAGAAAGAAACCTTGCCCAGACAGACAAGGTTTTCAAAACAATTACATTAAATATTCTGTTGAATACGTCTAGCGAAATCGACAAATTTAAACTTATCTGGCCTATGACGAGATTGACCATATTGTAATAATGATCCGTCATCTAAATAAACGAATGTATTCACAACAACAACCATATCATAGCCATCTAGATCCAAATACTTTCGATCGTCTTCATTACAAGTTTGTACAACGATTTCTTTTTTAGCAAAGCCAATATTTAATGATAGGGTATTTTCTATATAATCAAAGATTGAGCCTTCACAAATTTCTTTTGAAAGTTTCTCTACATATTCACCGTTATAGTATTCTTTATCAAGAATAATTTTTTTCCCATCAATCTTTCTAGATCTAATTACTTTCCAGATAGATGTCTCATCATCAATTAGTAATTGTTCTTTGATAAATTTGCTAGGTTTTTTCAATTCTAGTTTTTCAACAACTGTTTCAGCTGTTCTACCAATTTGAGCTGATAGTTCTTTAAAGCTAATTAATCCCGTTACCGGAAAATTAAACTTAGCCGTATCTAAAATAAATGAGCCTTTACCTTTAACCTTATTGATATAACCATTTTGTTCGAGCATTTGCAATGATTTTCTAATTGTATCTCTAGATACATCAAATTGTTCCATTAAACATTTTTCAGAAGGTATTTTACTTCCAACTGAATAAATGCCTTTTTCTATCTGCTCAATTAACTTATGGTAGATAGAAATATATTTCGCATTCATATTCATCACCTAGGAAAATTTTATTATAATCTTCCTTATTTCTCAAGAAGGTAACAGATTGACTCGTAAGGACGTAAACAAATTTCATGTAAATCCAAACTAGAATCTTCATAATTCGAAATCAAAATGCTTCGTTTAAAGTCTGTAATATCAATGTTGTCAGGTAAGTTAAATATTGTCTCTTCGGCATAGAAATTATTAATAACGATTAGTCTTTGGTTTCCTAAATTACGTGCATAAGCAAAGATATTTTCATGATTCATCATAAGTGATTCATAATCACCTTCTGCAATAATGTCATACTGTTTTCGTAGTTGGACAAGCTTTTTATAATGATAAAAAACTGAATTCTGATCACTTAGCGCATTTTCTACATTTATTTTGTTAAAATCCTTCCCTGTAGGAATCCAAGGTGTTCCAGTTGTGAAACCAGCATGATTTGAGTCATCCCACTGCATTGGTGTACGAGAATTATCTCTTGATTTACTTTGTAGAATATTTATTATATCTGACTCTGACACACCTTCTGATTTTAATATTTCATAGTAATTTAAACTTTCGACGTCCCTGTATTGTTCAATTTGATCGAATTTCGGATTTGGCATTCCTATTTCTTCGCCTTGGTAAATATAAGGTGTTCCTCTTAATAAATGCATTGCTGTAGCTAGCATTTTTGCAGATTCTTTATGGTACTCCTCATCATTTCCAATACGTGAAACAATTCGTGGTTGATCATGGTTGCACCAAAATAATGCGTTCCAACCATTACCTTCTTGCATTCCTTTTTGCCATGAATCAAGAATATTCTTTAATGACATAAAATCGAAATCCATTACAGACCATTTTTCTCCATCCTTGTAATCAATCTTAAGATGATGGAAATTAAATACCATTGATAATTCTTTTTCTTCTGGGTTTGAGTATTGAATACAGTGATCAATTGAAGTAGAAGACATTTCCCCAACTGTAATAATATCTTCACTTCGTCCGAAGGTTTCTTTATTTAATTTTTTTAGATATTCATGAATTCTTGGCCCGTCTGTATAGAATCTTCTTCCATCGCCAATTTCATCATCTTCTAATTGATCTGGCTTTGATATCAAATTAATAACATCTAATCTAAAGCCTTTGACGCCTTTTTCTAACCAAAAATTCACAATATCAAATACTTCCTTTTGAACTTGGACATTCTCCCAATTTAAGTCTGGTTGTGTCTTATCAAAAAGATGTAGATAATATTCATTTGAACCTTCTATTTTCTCCCATGCAGAACCACCAAACTTTGAGATCCAATTCGTTGGTTCTCCATCATTACTCTCTTTAAATAGATAGTATTCTTTATATTTTTTATCCCCTGCTAGTGCCTTTTGAAACCACTCATGCTCTGATGATGTATGGTTAAAAACCATATCTAGCATGATCTCAATGTTTCTTTCTTTTGCAGCTTGTACTAATTCCTCAAAATCGTTCATTGACCCATAAGCAGGATCGATATTACGATAATCTGCAACGTCATAACCATTATCATTTTGCGGAGATACATAAAATGGGGTAAGCCAAATGTAGTCGACACCTAATTCTTTTAAATAATCTAGTTTTTTTGTAACGCCATTTAAGTCTCCAAAGCCATCTCCATTTGAATCATAAAAAGACTTCGGATAAATTTGGTATACAACACTGTTCTTAAAATCCTTCATTTTTAATAATCTCCTTGATTGTAAACTTTGAAAGGAAGGAAAAATAACTTTTCCTTCCTCTTAAATAATTATGAATTTTTTACTAGCAGTTTTTTCTTGTTAAAGATAATTGTTAAAATAAATGGAATGATAATCGCAACTAACATTGCTACTGCAAACATTCCCATATGTTTTGGTTGAATAGATAGAATACCAGGTAATCCACCTACTCCAATTGAGTTTGCCATAACGCCAGATCCAACTGAAATAATGCCAGCGATTCCAGATCCAATCATTGCTGCCAAGAATGGATAAGCATATTTTAAGTTAATCCCAAACATTGCGGGTTCTGTTACACCTAAATAACATGAGATCGCCGCTGGAATTGAAATTTGTTTTTCTTCTTCATTTTTTCTATTTAAGTAAATAATTGCTAATACTGCAGAACCTTGAGCAATATTTGATAAAGCAATCATTGGCCATAGGTTCGTTCCGCCAAGCTCACTCATTAGTTGTAAATCGATTGCGTTCGTCATATGGTGTAAGCCTGTAATTACTAATGGAGCATAGAAGAATCCAAATACTAAAGCAAATAACCAACCAAATGATGATGTTAATCCAGAATAAACAACATGAGAAATTGCTGAACCAACTTTCCAACCTAGTGGTCCTAAAACGATATGTGCAATTAATACTGTTGGTACAAGTGCTAGGAATGGAACAACGATCATTGAAATTGCACTTGGAACAACTTTTCTAATACTTCTCTCTAAAAATGCTAATGTAAAACCTGCTAAAATTGCTGGAATAACCTGAGCTTGATAACCAATCATGTCAATTTTTGCGAAACCAAAGTCCCAGAATGGTGCCTCTGCCCCACCAGATACTGCATAAGCATTTAGTAATTGTGGAGAAACAAGTGTGATCCCCAAGACAATACCTAAAATTTGCGTCGTACCCATTTTCTTTGTAATCGACCATGTGATACCAACAGGTAAGAAGTGGAAGATTGCTTCACCTATTAACCATAAGAATGAATGCACACCAGCCCAAAATTGTGAAGTTTCTACAATCGTTT
>Ga0209025_1001034_pt1 | contig 40791 bp, 28 predicted proteins | sample AraplaMF_Col_mLB_FD_184256 | JGI IMG/M metagenome (GOLD analysis project Ga0209025, IMG submission 184256) | Arabidopsis root microbial communities from the University of North Carolina, USA - plate scrape MF_Col_mLB (SPAdes) (version 2) | ecosystem: Host-associated > Plants > Roots > Endosphere... | reverse complement strand
ATTAATATTTTTTGAAACATAGTGATTCCTCCTTTTTATCTACATCCTAAATGTCTAGCAATTACGAGACGTTGAATTTCAGAAGTTCCTTCACCAATTTCTAACAGTTTTGCATCACGAATATGTCTTTCAACTTCATATTCACGCATATAGCCATAACCGCCATGAATTTGTACTGCATGATTCGCAATACGACTAGCTGCTTCAGATGCAAATAGTTTTGCCATAGCCGCTTCTTTACCGAAAGGTTTATCGTTATCTTTTAACCAAGCTGCTTTATGTACTAAATTACGTGCTAACTCTACTTCAGTCGCCATATCCGCTAATTTAAATTGAATCGCTTGGAAATTAGAAATTGTTTTTCCAAATTGTTGACGTTCTTTCGCATATTGCAATGCACGTTCAAATGCAGATTGTGCAATACCTACTGCTAATGCTGCAATTGAAATACGTCCTCCATCAAGTGTATATAAGAATTGTTTAAATCCTTTATTAACATCACCAAGAATATTTTCTTTCGGTACACGCACACCATCAAGTACGATTTCACAAGTATTAGAAGCGCGAACACCCATCTTATCGTAAGGACTTGAGATCGTTAATCCTTCACTTGTAGTCGGTACGATAAATGCAGAAATACGTTTTCTACCATTCTCTTCAACACCGTTGATAGCGGTTACAATAATTGTATTTGCATACTCTGCGTTTGTAATCCAGCACTTTTCACCACTGATTACATACTCATCACCATCTAATACAGCTTTCGTTTGTGTGCCTCCTGCATCTGATCCAGCGTTTGGCTCCGTTAATCCGAAAGCGCCTAACGTTTTACCTGATGCCATTGGAACTAAATATTTTTGTTTTTGTTCTTCTGTACCGAAATAATAAATTGGAGAAGCACCTAATGAAATTGTTGCAGCGTAGCTTAAGCCTGTACCACCACAAGCGCGACCAATTTCTTCAACTGCTAACGCGTACGATACTGTATCGCCACCTGAACCTCCATACTCTTCCGGGAATGGGATGCCTAATAATCCTAGTTCGCCCATTTTTTGAAATGTTTCATATGGAAATTCCGCAGTTTTGTCATAATACACAGCTTTCGGTGCGATTTCCTTTTCAGCAAAGTCACGTACCATTTCTTTAATCATTTGTTTTTCGCGAGTTAGAGTAAATTCCATTCCGCTACACACCCCTTATCGAATATTGAGTTTCGACAGCGTGCGAGTTTCTACTACAAACATTACTTCTTAAAAGACAAGAATATTAGTTAGACAATTGCTACAATTCTGTCATAACTTAATTTTAAAACAGATTCTGTACTAATGCACAAAAAAATTCCTACATTGTTCTACAACAACATAGGAAGTTTCATGTCGAATTATGTAATTTATTGTTTAATAATCTCTACCTTTTCCCGAATCAGAAATTTCTACTAATGCTTCAGGATATGGCTCAAAATATGTTTGTCTTAATAAATACTTTTCATCAAACCGAATGGCCCATGATTTTAAAATTGCAAGCAAACTACTAAGTGGTATTTTCTTTTCTGCATACTTTTGTATCAGTTCTAAAAAATAATCTTTTTCTTGTTTTTTTAATTTCGTTTTAAAATATCCGAAAATATGTTCACATACATTTACATTCGATGTATAGCGGGGCGCGCGCAAAAATAATTCATATAAAGTCTTCTCATAATTATCAAATACAATTTCAATCGTTTCATTTTTTTGATTTGCAATAATACGCCCTAATTCTTTTTGTTTTACCTGATTATATGCCATAAATAAATATTTATTGTCCGACTGAAACGATACAAGGTCTTTCATATTTTTATTATGTTTAATCATTTTGTAATATGCGATTGTAAATAACCTTGTAAAGAAATGTTCTCTAATAATAAAATTCGACAATCTACCTTCTTCTTCAATTGGAAGGTGCGAAAAATTTTTTAATACTGCTCCGCCAAATAAGCCTGGTCCCTTTCCTTTTGCTGGCGCTTTTTCAAAACCAGAATAAATTTTCACATCACGCGTACCACAACTTGGCGAGCGATTCTTTAAAATAAATCCATCCACATCGGATATCGTTTGTAAAAATCCATTTGAAAATTGCTCCATTTTTTCAGTAACGTCTTCTCTTGTCGACGGTTGCACAAGTTTATTCACACCATTTTCTTCTACGATTCGTATCGTTTCACGAGGAATTCCCAATCCAATCTCGACTTCTGGACAAACAGGTATAAATGTAACAAATGGCTGCAAATTTCGTATTGTTACATCCGGAATCATTTCTCCATTATAACGACAAGCATCAAATTCTAAACATTTACTTACGACGATTGTAGGTTTTGCAAATTGTCGCATTTCATTACCTCCGTGGCGTTAGTCCGTACAAAATAAATTGAATCGTATTTTCAATTTCCAATTCATCATCCCAATTCTCTTCAGGTAATAATAAAAACCGAGTTAATAGAAATCCTAAAACAGCTGATAATGTAAGCCGTAACACGGAAGGTGGTGGCATCTCAATAATTCCCCCTTCTTCTTGAAACTTTACAATTAACTTTTTAAAATGTGAAAGCAGTTCTGTTTCTACTAATTGTTGTATTTCACTTTTTAGCTCTGGCTGAAACGGCACTTCTTGAATTAATATTTTAATCATTGGAAAGTGCTTTTTGGCAAATTCAAATCGATTATGAATGACTACCCTTAAAAGCCCTTCATACGATTCATAATCAGTTTTAAATATCTCTTTCGCAAAAGCTTGTACGAAAAATGGTGCAGCAAACTTTGTTAAAGTTGGCATTACGACCGCTAACAATAAATCTTTTTTCGTCTTATAGTAGCGGAAAATCGTTCCTTCCGCTACACCAGCACGCTTTGCAATTTCACTTGTTGAAGTTGAAGCATATCCTTTTTCTCCAAACATATCAACAGCTGCTTCTAAAATACGCATTTGACGTTCATTTCGATTATCAGTATTAGTTGCAGCAATCAATTCCTCAAGCCAATCCTTCTTCATGTACAAAGCTCCTTTTTGTCATTATTATATTTTGCGATGTTTCTTTAAAGCAAATACATTCCCTACTGCAAATAATAGTGAAAAAAGTAGTAATACAGTAAGATCCAATGCAATTTCTGTAAATCCTTGATTTCGAATCATCACTTGCCTCATTGCATCAGCACCGTATGTGAGTGGAAATAATTCCCCTAACATTTGTAGCCACTTATTCATAGATTCAATTGGAAACAAGCCAGAAAAGAAGATTTGTGGCACAATAACTAGCGGTATAAACTGGATCATTTGAAATTCATTATTTGCGTATGCTGATAAAAACGTCCCTAATGTTAGTGCCGTTAAAGAGAGCATACATGTAATAAGTAGCGTTAGCCATATAGAACCTGCTACATATAAATCTAAAACATAGACTGAAAAACTTACAATTATAACAGATTGTATGAATGCAAAAATTCCAAAACCAATTATATATCCAACAACTATTTCCCATCGTCTAACTGGTGTGGACAATAATCGCTCTAATGTACCACTTAAACGTTCTCTTACGAAAGAAACTCCTGACAAAATGAATACAAAGAAAAATGTAAAGAATCCAATTAACACGGGACCGAGCCCATCAAACATCGTAAAGTCTTTAGAGCCATGTAAATAATTCACTTCAGGTTTCATAATCGATACATCATTCTTCTCTGTGCTCTTTTGCAATACTTGGAGTACAGCACGGTTTTTCGACGAATCACTGCCTTCTAACAAAAGATTTATTTTTCCATTCTCTAAATGAATTACTGCATCGATCTTTTGTTTTTCCAACTCAGAAATCGCTTTCTCTTTCCTATATTCATAAATTGAGGCTTCTTGATTTTTCATCACTTTTACTATAGAAGCGGGCACATCAACTACAGCAATATGTGGTTTATAATCTTTTTGTGTAAATACTAAAGACAATAGCCAAAGTAATAACATTGGTGCCCCAAACATCATGGCTAACGAACGTTTATCTCGAAAAAATTGACGAATAATACGAATGATTACACCATTAACTCTCACGATTCAACCCCCTCTTCTAACAAAAAGACATCTTCAATTCGTCCTGATGATACACGTTTTTTCAATTCCTCTGGCGTTCCAACCGCAACTAAGTTCCCTTCTCTAATCAACCCTAGACGCTCACAAAACTCTGCTTCATCCATAATGTGCGTCGTTACAATAATAGTTGTGCCTTTCTTTTTAAGTTCATAAAATTTTCCCCAGATTGTTTTTCTAAGAAGCGGATCTATCCCCACTGTTGGCTCATCTAAAATTAATATTTCAGGTTCATGAAGAAGTGCTATTGCTAATGATAGACGCTTTTTCATCCCACCTGAAAAATGCTGTACTTGCTTTTTCATATGTTGTGATAATTGTACCAGGTCAAAAACCTCTTTGATTCTTTCCTTTTTATGCTTTCCCTTTAATCCATACATCGTTGCAATAAAATCTGCATTTTCATATGCTGATAGTTCTTCGTATAATGCATCAGCTTGAGCCATATAGCCAATTCTTTTCATCTCATTTAAATTTGGCATGTTAATGTTGTATACAAATACATCACCTTTAGATGCCTGATTAATACCTGCAATCAATTTAATAAGCGTCGTTTTCCCTGATCCTGAAGGCCCAACTAAACCAAATATCTCTGCTTTTTCAATTTGTAATGAAAGATCGTGTAAAACTTCTTTTTTCCCAAAACTTTTCGATACATTCTGTAAAACAATTGAAGGTTTTTGCATGTATTATCCCTCTTTTCTATAAAATGAGTGAGTACTCACTTTTATTTTACTCTTGCGTAATTATATGTCAAACTTCATTGATTAGTATTTATTTTCAATCAACAATATTAAACAATGAAACAGAATCGACATTAGAATATAATTTCTTAAAGTCGACTCTGTTTCATTTAAACTATGCATTTTACTTTATGTTTCTAAATTCATATACTTCCTAATTCTAGCAAGGTCTAAAGAATATTCGATAACTAATTGCTGTAACGGTAAAATAACTGTATCGGGATATAAATGTGCATATTGTAATGTTTCTGCATATTTTTCTAATCTTTTTTCTAAATATTTTATAATTTGCTCAGGATGGCTCACTAATAAACATTGACAATAATAATGTATTTGTTCCTCAATCGCCGTATACTCTTCAATTTCATATTCTTTATGCATGTGTACACCCCTTTAAGTTTTTTACATAAATTCCTTATCACACTTTTCACTCGACTAATTTTTAAGTTTTTTGATTATTTACACTATAACAAACTCTTCAGGTCAAATTTTGTTACTTTATGTAACGTAGAAAATTTTTAACAAAATTGTAATGTTAACTCCTGCAAAATACATAAAGCCCCTTTACTCATTCTGTACATAAAAAGTCGCCCAATTTAATTTAACTGGGCGACTACAATTTCTGGCCTATTCAAAATTCTTTGCGGAATGATACTATTGCCTAATCCTCTACTAACCACCATTGATGTATTTTGTTCTTCATATAAACCTGCTGTATATTTAGGTAAAACACCTTGTTTTGAGCAACTAATCCGCTGATAAATGGTAACCTAACTTGCCCACCATGAGCATGCCCTGAGAAAACTAAATCTATTCGCTCCTCTGCATACTCCTCAATAAATTCTGGCCTATGGGATAATAATACATTATATCTATTTGGTTGCGTTTCAATTTTCGCTTTTACAATTGCATCTTTTACAATACTTCCTTCATTAATATCTCTGTTATTAAATTCCGGATCATCAATACCTAACAAGTTTATTTCTTGTCCGCCTTTTTGTATTATTACATGTTCATTTCTCAAAACAGTAACATGGTTTTTCTTTAATTCTTTTTCTAAACTGTTATATTTTCCTGACCATTTTTCATGGTTTCCTGTTACAAAATATACCGGATACTCCTTTACAAGTTCTCGTATTACTTGCATACTAATTTCTTCATCGTACGATTTACTGTCTATTAAATCACCAGTAATAGCAATAATATCTGGATTTATGCTTTTTACTTTTTGAATTAAAATGTCTTGATTATCACCAAATTTTTTATTATGTAAATCTGAAATTTGTAGAATTTTATACCCTTTAAAAGCGGAGGGAATTTTACTAGAGGTTATTTTAACCTCAGTTATACTTATTAAATTGTTCTGTAAATATAAAAAGATGCAAATACCTACTATTGTACCGATAAGTAATATGATTCTTTTAGTCTTCTTGTTCATTTTTCCTCCTAAAATCTTAATCAGAACTACAATTCTAATAAACATTCCGTGCCCTTTGAATTCAAAAAACTGAAACTTTCCAATTAATTTGAAGTATTTTTCATAGTGTTATACGTCTCTAATAAACACTTACTGCTGTTTCCAATCTCCTTCGTATTAACTTACTATAAAGTGGAGCTTTAATATCCTAGGCGTCCTGCATGAGTGTATGATATCATGCTCATTCTCTAGTGAATTTATAGCGAATCCCTGGAAGCTCTTCATCATATTATCATTTATCTTACTTAGTTAATAACGATATAATGATAATTCCTAAAGTTTTTTATAAAAAAATTGTGTATTTTTCTCGAAGTATATACGACATTTGCTTGCAAATATATTATTACCACTACGATTTTAACTTGTTTAAAACGTACATAGAGAGAATTAAAACACTAAATTACCTGATGAAAAGTTATTATTATTTTATTTATTAGAAAATTGAAAAAAATATGTGTAGATAGATATCATTGTAAATGAATATATAATTAACTTTAATTTCCTGACATAGTTTCACATAATTCTTAAACTATTTTTTGCGTGCATTATGAAATAATATATTGCACCATGTCAGTCTTTAAAAGATTATATATCATAACTTTAAGAGAGGAAGGAAAACTATGAAAATGAAAAGAAAAATCATGATGACAACAGCACTTGCAGCTACATTAGCTACAGGTGCACTACCGACTACATCGGTGTTTGCTGCAGAAAAAGAGGCTCCTATCCAACAAAAAGAGGTACAAGTGAGTATTCAACCATTTGCACAAAATAATTTGGAAACAGCCGTTAATGCTGCCTTAAATGGCCCAGAAGTCAAAAAAATAAAAGTATTTGAGCATGAATTTAATGTAAAAGAAATAGAAGTAGTAAATCTAGGTGCTGGAAAAAAATATGTTAAGGGACAAATTTCTCATCATTTAAGTTTTCGTCCAGATGATCAATTTTATTATGAGTTTACAGTGCAAGATGGAAAGGTAATAGATAAGCCTGTATTTAATATTGATAGAGGTGGTTGGACACCATTTGCTGCTCCACTTTTATCAATTCTTGCTGCCTATAATGGGATTCCAGTTAACCCAAATGATTTAAATGCACTTGGTCAGCAGCTTGGAAAAGTTATAGATGGAAGCTGGGAACATGCAGCCCAATCTATCGCAACTGTAGTTAGTTTAAGTTTTAATGAGTAGAACTTTTTAATTTTTATTAGCCTTGCAGAGGCCCATTTTTCGTAGGTAACCTTGTTATAAGAGATTCTGAAACAGCTATAAATAGATTTTTACCACTCAGTCACATTATCTTGATTTGTTAACCACCTTATCATTCATTATATGTCACAGAATAGAAGTCTTTTTTAAGGCTTCTGTTTTGTTTGTATACAATACGATAAAAGGTTGTTTTTTCGAGTCTATACTTCGATTCTTTAAGAATCCGTTTGGTTATTAAGTACAATTCATAACAACAAATTATTAAAGTCTCAAATAAGTTACTCCCCCTATTTTTAATTATTTTCAAACACAAAATTTCATTACTTCAAAATGAAAACAATAAATATAGTACAAAATCATCTTAATCTATTGTTTAAAGGTCAGGAGAGATAAAATGAACAAAATAAAAATAATAAATTTCTTTAAAATTAGCATCCTCACATGTTTTACACTAGCAAGTTTAAGTACACCATCTCCTATTTTAGCTGATAGTCATCCAGGTTATTCCTATGAATCCAATATAGGATATCAAAATCCATCGTGGATGTCGAAAGTAGAAAATTCAACAAAACTAAGTAAAATATCTATTCCAGGGACTCACGGTACAATGGCTTTACATGGAGCAAGTTTTCTTGATGAAAATTTGACAAGAAATCAAACTATGAGTCTACCTCAACAATTAAATTCTGGAATTCGATATGTAGATATGCGTGTTAAACGTGTAAAAGATTCTTTTGCAATGTACCATGGGATTGTAAATCAAAAAGCAATGTTTGAAGATGTATTAAAAGAGGCAATTCAATTTTTAAAAGATTATCCGACAGAAACAATTTTAATGCGCTTAAAAGAAGAAACTACTCCTGAAAGTGGATCACTATCATTTGAGGAGATATTTTTAAAATATAAAAACGTTAATGCTTCATATTTTTGGGATCCTAATTCCGTACAAACTTCTGATAGAAACAACCCTACTTTAGGAGATATCCGGGGTAAAATTGTAATCTTACAAAACTTTACATCCTCTCAATTGTACGGTATTGATTACGAAAGTTTGAATATACAAGATAAATTTGAAATTGGAAGTGGTCCAGACGAAATATATGGAAAATGGAATGCGGTAAAAAGCCATCTACAAAATGCAAATACTAACTTTAATAACGGAAAAATATATCTCAACCATTTTAGTGGTACAGGTGGTGCAGCCGCATTTTTAAATAATGTATATCCTTGGTTTGTTGCAAGCGGAAAAGAGAATAGAAATACTGATAGTAGTCCTAAGTTAATTCAAATGAATTTCACTCATGAGTGGAGTGATTTCCCTCGCGATAGAAGTGGGCAAATATATTATGGTGGAATGAATACACTTGGGACCGAACTCTTGCATCAAGGTGAAATAAAACATGTTGGTATCATCGCAGCTGATTTTCCTGGACCAGGTTTAATTGATAGTATCATTAAATTAAATGGTATACATTCAAATGAAAAAGAACTATTAATTTCGCAAATTTCATCCGAATCTAGTCCTTTATCCGGACAACAAAATCGATCCAGTCAAAACTTTAGAATTGATAATTTACCTGTAGGTACTAAGGAATTAAAATGGATTATTGAGCCTTCAGAAAAAGATCATCCTTCTACTATTTCTTTCAATGTAATGATTGATGTTTCCCTAGGTACAGATTCTACTCGTTGGAAAAATATTTCACATGGATCTAGGACTGAAGCTTACACAAATACTAAATATTATATTGCAAGTCCAATTGGTGCCACTAACAAATTTACAGTGAAAATATACGCTATTACAAATTAGAAAATAAAGAATCCCAACTGAATTCCTTTTTGATGGAATACCATTGGGATTCTTTTTTGATTTCATTTCGTAAACATTAAGTGATTAAATTTATTCACATATCATTTAAACCATTAGATAATCCATACTTAAAACGACCCTTACTTTTCAAAAAGAAGTGCAAAAATGTTAACTACCTTTTCCCGCTTATCATTTATTCATAACTGGCTTCCAAAGCGATAGGGCAAAAATCCAATTTGAGTCGCCATTTCCTTGATGATCTTGAACCGCTTCATATACTTTTCCCTCATATACTACTCTATCACCTTTAGTATATGCTTTTCTTGCATCCCATTTTTCATATGTGGAATCCTCTGACTTTGTAGTTACATTCAAAACATCACTTCTACTAGATTCATTTCCAGCTAAATCAACCGCCGTCACTACATATTTGTACGATGTATTAGCCTTCAAATTTTTATCCATAAAGGATGTATTATCCGCTGTCCCAATTTTATTCATAACCCCAGCGCTTTCTCTATATACAATATAATGGTCAACACCTACATTATCTTCAGATGGACTCCACATCAAATCAACAGTTGTCGCTGTTGTACCCATACTATGTAATCCTTTCGGTTGAGTCGGAGCCTCTATATCTGGAGTTTCATTTGTTGTCTTAACTTTTAGTTTTTCACTTTCTTTTGATATGTTTCCAGCAGTGTCTAATGCCTTTATTGTATAGGTATATTCCGTATCTGCTTTTAGTTTTTTATCAATAAAAGTTGTACCTGGTACCGTATCAATTACTTCTCCATTGCGTAACACTTGATATTCTTTTACACCTATATTATCAGTAGAGGCCTTCCATGTTATTTCAACACTATTGGCAGCAACTTTAGACGCATTTAATCCAGTTGGTTGACTTGGAGCTACTGTATCAGGAGTTTCATTATTTACTAAATTTACATCAATTACATTATAAAACGCATTTGACGTATCTGCTACATCCCATACAGCTAAAATAACATGATAACCATTACGATCAGTTGGTACATTAATTGTATGTGTTAAATTATTTGATGCGGCCGAGCCGTCATGTTTCACAGTTCCAATTGGTTCTAATTCAGCACGTGTTAATGGTTTATTAGGATCCCATCCCTTTTTTGTAATGTAATAATGCCATTTGCTTGTAGAATGTGCCGCTGTATATTTCCATGTAAATGTATTTGCTCCACCCTTAATTGTGTTTTTGAACCAGCGACTTGATGTTTGTTGGTCAAGAGTTCCTCCAAACAATCCTCCTGCCGAAGCAATTTTTCCATCAATCGGTCCACCATCTGGGAATCCTTTAGGTGCTTCTAGACTTTGAGGTTCGTACATTACATTTCCACAATTTAAGTTTAATGCCCCATAATTCTGACTACATAAAGCAGCACGACTACTTGGCTTTTCAACAAACCCATGTGCATACGCACTTTGAGGAACCATTGTAATTGCCGTCACCCCTGCAGCCAGAACAAAAGCACCAATTCCTTTTTTACTTTTTCTTAATCTTTCTAATTTAGATATTAATTTCAAATTCATTATTGTCCCCCCAATATATTGTTTACGCTAATATAATAGCAATATAGGGATAAACGAACAAATCGCTAATTAATATATTAATATCTCTCATAAATTGGTACATTTATTAATATTTTTAATCTCTTATAAAAATAAAGTAAATACAATAACTCTATTTTGTAACATTATGTATTAAAAGAAGAATAAAAACTTCGTTTAATTTCACAAAAAATTCAAATATTATTTTAGAGAATTATCTCATGTAGGAAAAATTTAACTTTTTATGTTACCAAAAAGTAAAAAAAGTCTGGAAGACACCGATTATATCAGTTTCTTCCAGACTTCACACTTCTGTTATACAACATACAAATACGACATTTCCAATGTTAAGTTGACACATAGTTTCTGAACCTTAAAAAACACCATAAATAATATGGTTTGATTTATATGGTTAATGCGCATAGATCGTTTAATCTTAGACATATCCCCCTACTAATTCAAACTAAACCTTAACTATCCATAAAATAACTTAAAATATTCATCTTAACATAATTTCTTGTAATACATTTATAGACATTTCCTATCAAATACCACTAATTTATTATATTATTTTTATCTAATAAGGTACAGAAACAAAGGATAAACTTCAGTGTGCTTGAAATATAAAAATAAACGTTTTTAGGGTGAAACGTTTAAAGGGTACTTTAGTACTGAGTTTTTATTAAATGTTCCTGTACCTAATATTTAAATTAACGTATGTCAAAATATTTTACAATACAAGTGTTAAACGTTACATCTTTCTATATAAAATGATACATTTCATCAACACGTCTCTCCTAATCCATATGCTAAATATAGAAAATTCAGCTCGTTAGGATTTAATTTTAGAATTCTCATAATAGCAAATAATAGATCAGGCACATAATTGTCACAAATTAATAGTTTATCTACTTATTGATTACCTTTGAAAAACTTTATTACCACTTCAATCTTTACTCCTAAACTAAAGTGCATCTATACCAACAATTACTTAAAACTCTTTTAAATAATCTTTCAAAAGAGTCGATAGTTTTATATTTTTTATTTTTTTATTGTACATTTGTACATTTGATGTTAGGATTATGCCTATTAAAATTGAATCCTAATGATTCTTCTTTATAATTTCCATATTTTAATTGTTAAATAAAATTATAGATTCTGAAATATATTCAAAATCAGAACGGAAATGTCATTATTTTATAATAATGTCGTGCAATACCTTTAGAATGGACAGATGTATGCAACAACGTGTTAAGGGGTTACAGGGGGAACAAAAATGAGAGACTTTTTTGATGATAAGTATAAGAATATTGAATTAAAAAGGAGGTTAATACATTTAATAAGTGAAATTAGCGAATTGAAAGGAAAATTAGCTGCTTATCAGGAACAAAACCCTGACATATTTAATAGTTTAGAAAAAACTATACCACTACATTACATAAAAAATTTCACTACTATTTATGAGGATATAAAAGTTCCTAATAAAAGATTAAAAGAACTTATTTTAGATGATATAGTACCTCAAAATATTTCGGAAGATGCTATTTTTTGTTATTATCAAACACTTTCTTTTGTACATAAAAATTCCTGTACTTTATTAATCAATCCAGCAACTATACAGGAATTGCATTTTCAACTTATACATTACATTACCTCGGACAGTGCCAAATGGCGTGAAAAACCTTTTATTATTCCAGGAATTCCAGAACATGGAATGCACTTGAATAGTTACCGCATTCTTCCGCATGAACTTATTCCACAGTTTATGGAGCAATTATGTGATCAATACAACTCATTAAATACTAGTAAGGGGCTCCATTCGCTTTTATTGATAGCTCGTTTTATATTAAATTTTTATTGCATAGTCCCTTTCAATCAAGGTAATGGTAGGCTGGCATTTATGTTAATGCAATTGCTGTTAATTAAGAGTGGACATACATTTGTAAAATATGTATGTTTGGATAAATATATTAAGAAAAACGAATCTGAATATTACAATTCGATTTATAAATCTTCTGTGAATTGGTATTGCGAGGAACATAATAGTAGCTTTTGGTTAAAAACGTTTTTAACTATTATTTTAGAGGCTTACAAAGATCTTCATAACACAGTTCTAGATTCTATATGTAAACACACTAAAGTTGAGAGAATTCAGGGTTATATACTTAAACAAAAACAACCCTTTACTAAGGAGAGTATTCGTAACACATATCCAGACATTGCAGAGAGTACAATCAGTAAAGCTTTAAATTCATTGCAATTATTTGGCCATATTAAGCTGGTTACAAAAGGAAGAAACGCAAAATGGATTAAAGTTTAAAACACTTGGGTTCCAAAAATAAAAATTATAACTTTATCACAGAATTTCATTTTAATTTTAGGCTATTATTACTACTTTAGTTATTTCTAATTCTAACAATACATTTTATAGGAAAAGGTACGTTTCCCTATGCCTTTTCCTATAAAAATATTATATAAGTAAAGAATAATTGTCGAAAAAAGTCGTATTTTACTATTTTTTCTTTATTTTCTGGTTGTAAACGTTTCAATTTCATGTTAACATCTTAATCAAACAATAGATGGTAATAAAAATGATAGTATTTCTTTCCCTTAGAAACATATAAACGTACGGTACTTTCAAGAAAATAAGGCCAAAGAAATATTTGATACTTACCAAAATAACCAATAAGAATTTTGTTGCGCTGTTTTTTCTGATAATTAAGAAAACACATTTTGTCCCTAAACAAAATTTATTAGCACGCAAAATTCAAATACACTAGAACACCCAAATAAATGAAATGTCCTTTTTTATTGAGCATTGAGGTATGAAAAAAGAATTCTTCCTACAAAATTCAGCTGAGTAGCATAAAAACATCTAAATTACTTCCTTTAACGCCATCTATTGTTGACAATATATTTACCAACTATAAAAAAGAACCTATCGAAGGTTCTTTTTTATTATAATGATTCAAATTTCAATTCTATCTTGATACTTAGATTTCCACACAGATTACATCTACTTTTTGGCTCTCAATTATTGCATTTATAATATTGCACATCAAATTTAGTTATTCTTGTTCCCAATCAGTTTAAATTAGTGAATAAAATTCAATCATATAAAAATAATAAATACAACTAATCGTTATATATTAAAGAGGTGTCAATTTTGTCCTTAAATGAAGAGACCTTAGAAACGAAGACAGATAAAACCATTGAAAAGATCCAAACGAGTAACTTACAAAGACTTAAAGATACACTAAATAACATCTTTGATATTAGTGCAGATTTGATTGAACATCCTTTGCAATTAAAAACAAAAACGAATATTTTATTATATTATTTTGAAGGCCTTACAGATGGTGTCGCATTAAAAAGCAATGTTGTTACACCATTATTACAAGAAGTAAAGGAAGACAGTCAAATATTTAATTCTAATATTATTGCTACTCATACCAAAATAGTATATACATGGAATGAAATTAAAGAAGGATTACTTGAGGGTCAATGTGTACTGTTTATGGAGGGAGAAAAGCGGTCACTTCTAATAAATACAAAAGGCTGGGCAGAGAGATCCATTCAAGAACCGATTTCAGAAGTTACTATTAAAGGCTCACATGATGGTTTTATTGAGAATGCCACAAAAAATATAGGCCTAATTCGTCGATATATTCCTTCTACAGAGTTAAAAATCAAAAAGCTGACGATTGGAGAACGAGCCACTTCTTTAGTCTATTTAATTTACTTAGGTGATGTAGCAAGCGTAGACGTAGTCCAAGAAATAGAAACTAGAATCTGTAATATTAAAACGGATGCGGTATTGAGCATTGGAGAACTATCTAATTATACAAAAGATCAAAATTGGACTCCTTTTCCACAGGCCTATTTAAGCGAACGCCCAGACGCGATTTCAAATCATATCCTTGATGGAAAAGTAGCAGTCTTAATGGATAGATCCCCTGGTGCAATGATTGTTCCAATGAATTTAATTGCATTTTTTCAAACCCCCGATGATTATAATATTCATTGGCTCATTGCATCGTTTTTTCGTTTATTACGATTTGCTGGTTTTATTATAGCGATTTTTTTACCCGCAATTTATATTGCTATCGTCTCTTTTCACTTTGAAATCATTCCTTTAGATTTATACACTTCTATTGCAACGTCAAGAGTCAAAGTCCCTTTTTCTCCCCTGCTGGAAGCATTTATAATGGAAATTACACTTGAAATGCTACGTGAAGCTGGTATTCGCTTACCACAACCAATTGGACAAACTATTGGGATCGTTGGAGGAATTGTAATTGGGCAGGCGGCTGTTCAAGCTGGTCTTGTGAGTAACGTTATGGTTATTATCGTATCTATTACAGCCATTGCATCATTTATTGTTTCTAATTACGATTTATCAAGTTCTATACGCCTTATTCGTTTTCCAATGATGTTATTGGCATACTTTTATGGCATTGTAGGCATTGTTAGTGGATTAATGCTCTTATTTGCTCATTTTGTTTCACTAACTTCCTATGGTTCACCATACGGATTGCCAATAGCACCATTTCGTCTCCAAGAGTTAAAAGATTCATTTGTAAGATTTCCTATTTCTATGATCACCACCCGCTCGAGTACTGGACAGCCGAAACAAAAAAAGAAAAAAGAAGGTGGTTCGCATGGGGAATCTTAAATTCCAAAACATAACTTTATTTGAATTTATTGTTTTCATTCATTCACTGCAACTAGCCTCAGGTATGTTAATTATGCCGAGCCCACTTGCTACTACCGCTGGCACAGATGCCTGGATTTCTATCATTCTGGGTTGGATAACTACTTCTATAATTGGCGTATTTATTATATTAATGTTACAAAAAAATCCTAACAAAAATTTCTCACAGATTTTAAAAACATACTTTGGTAAATGGCTAGGGACAATTTTTTTTCTTTTATATGCTTTTTATCTATTCTTTGCTGGCTTTAATACTTTATTAAAGGCAACTGATATTGTAAAAGTGTGGATATTCCCTTCCACTCCTGCTTATCAAATCACCATATTATTACTATTGCCTTTTATTATTTTAGCCCTAAGTGGGTTAAGGGCCCTTACTAGTTATTCTATGCTTGTTTTCTTCTTCACTACTTGGATGCCACTATTTCTTCTTTTTTCATTAAAGAGTATGTATGCTCCTTTACATCTACTACCTATTTTTAAAGATGGCTTATACCCTATTGTAAAGGCAACAAAAGAAACCATTACCCCTTATGCCGGCTTAGAAATTGCATATTATATATATCCGTTCTTACAAAAAAAACAACAAGCTATAAAGGGACTACTAATAGCGAATACTGGAACCATGTTTTTCTATCTCTATGTGACTATTCTTTCTTATATATACTTTAGTCCTGAGGGGATAAAAGACGTAATTTGGCCAGTATTTCATCTGTTAAAAGGAGTTCGTTTTTCTTTCATAGAACGATTAGAAATTATATATATCGCTTACTATTTAATTGTATTTTCCACTACAATATATCCATATTTATTTTTCAGTTTTGAGTCTGTGACCATTTCACTTCAAAAAAACGCTCGCAATTGGGCGTTGGTTGGTTTTATGGTATTAATAGTCGGCTTATTTATTTTTCTAAATCCAAATGTGGATCAATATTTATTTATATATTCTCTTATGGATATCTTAAATATCATTTTCTTTATTCTATTACCAATCTTATTTTTCGCTTACAGCATTCTTTTTGCTTGGGTTACTAGGAGGAAACAACTTTGATTCGAAAATGGATATGTATTGTAATTTGTTGTGTATATTTGATTGGTTGTAGTCAGAGAATTCCTCTTGAGAAGGTTTCATTAATCCTATTAATTGGCTTGGATAGAACCCCTAATGGAGACATAAAAGTTGGCACAAGCATCCCACTCTTTCATCATAAACAGCAACAAAGTACTATAGAGCATTGGACACAGGCATCCACTGTATATAATGGATTCAGTAAGATAGATACGAAGTTAACGGGCTATATGACAGCCTCAAAAGCTGAAATTATTTTAATTGGGAAAAAATTGGCGCAAGAATCAAATTGGTTACAGGAACTTGATTCTTCTTACCGTGATCCTTACGCTACCATTAATGCTAAAGTAGTACTTGTAGATGGACCTACAGAAGAAATTTTTAAAGTTCATAAGCCTAGTAAACCATCACTGCCATCTTATATAAATGGTGTAATTGAATCTTCAATTCAAAATAATCAATCCGTCTCTTCTACAATTCAACAATTAATGAGAGAACGAAATGAAGAAGGAATGACACAAACTGTTCCGATTATCAAGAAAACAAAGAATGAAATCGACACAGTAGGCATTGCATTTTTAAATCGACAAGGAAAATATTTAACTCACATCCCTAAAAAAGACGTTAAATTTTTCAATCTTATAAATAAGTCGAAAAATAGCGGCCGAATGATACTACACCTTGTGCTTCCTCCTAAAAAATCCAACAAAAAACCAAACACTTCTATCTTGGTACAAAATGCGACAAGGAAGGTGGATGTTAATTTTCAAAACGGAAAGTTTGTATTTAATCTCCATATAAATGCTAATGTAGCTTTAATAGAAAAAACCAATGTGAATTTAATTAAGGAGCATTATGATAATAAAAAAAATATAAATAATTTAGAAAGTGCTATTCAAAAAGAAATTAATAAGAATTTACAAAATATGTTGAATGAAATACAGCAGAATAAAATTGATCCAATCGGATTATCCCTATATGCTAGAGCTTTTCAATATAAAGAGTGGAAAAAACGAAAAGGAGATTGGTTGCAAGCATTAGCAGAGGCTAAAATAAATGTAAAGACACACGTCAAAATAAAAGATACTGGGACCATTAGAAATTAGACTAGCCTATTCAAGTACAAGTTTCTAATTTAAGGAACTGAAGAACTTTTAACTCTAGTGCAGTATATATGCCAGATTCCATTCCAATTGTAACTCCATGACATAATATCAAAGCCGAAATTCCTAAATTAAGGAATTTCAGCTTTTCGAGTTCGTACGAACATCTTAGTTTTTCTTTTATGTACCTTGATATAATAGATACACATCAACATATTTGTGCATAATGTTTTCGTTTAATGTGGCTTTAATAAATCATTGTTAGTTTAAATATCCTATCCTGTTATCAATTAAATTTTATTACTTTTCCCCTGAGATTATTTCAAATTTCTTGCTTTTCTATATCAATAACTAATTATTATCAGATATCATATCCATAAAAAGTTACAAAAAATAATAATCAATTATTAAAAAACAAAAAGTACTGCCCTTATGCCTTACTGTTGTCCCCCTTATTACGTATCAGATTTCTATCTAAATGTGGGTTTCATCTTTTTCAATAATTAACTATGTATAAAATATTTAACTTTGTTAATACCCTTAATGGATATCTTGCTTTTTAAAGTTTCCTCCTTTTACTTCCGCAACATCATATACAGTGACAAAGGCATTTTCATCAATTTCATAAATAAGTTCCTTCATTTACCTTATTATTCTGTTTCTTTTTTCTCAAATTTATAGCTCCTAGACATTGCTCTATTCTCCAACATATTTTTTAGCTATTTTTCCTCTTATAAATTCAGTTTCCCCTATGTATTTATCCAAACTTACCTAGTTTTATATTTATCTAAACCAACTATCCGTTTAATTCCCTTTTGGTTTATAACAAACAGCTTTAAACTTTAGCATTTTATTTGTACTACTTCGTTTTTTTGGAAATAATCCTCCAATTAATAACAACATCATCCATGCCAGTATAAGCATTATATTTATTCTATTGCTTACACTTAAACTTAAAGTGCTCCAAAAGCCAAATAGCCGTTCATAATGAACGACTATTTGGCTTCTTACTAATAATTTAAATGTTCTTCATGTTAATCTATTTTGTTTAATCCCGTTGAAGTAACTTGATAGGTTCTTTTTTTGCCTATATATTCTTGTTTATTATTCTCAAGGTTAATAAGTGTAGCGCGTGTCTTTTCCTTTACTGCTTCCCCTTCTATATGGGTAAACTCAATGTAATCTCCCACTTTTACGGGCACGGTTTGGCTTTCGGCAGTTTGTTGTCTATTTCCCACTATTTCCTTATTGTACACAATACTACCGGATGAATTTTGTACTTTAATACTTGCATACGTATTATTAAAGTAAGAATGTGGTACGCCTGCTTCTAACTTCACCTGCATTTTCTCAGTTGCCCTATTATAATCTACTTTTGCGATTTCTCTATCACTATATCCTTTTAAAGACCAACCAAATTGATTTCCGTCTAAAACCGTTGTTTCTGGCATTTTTTCTACTTTCTTCATGCCTTCTTTTGTAACTTCGTACATAACTTTTTTTCCAAAGCTTTCTTGTTTACTGTTGTCTACATTTGTGAAAGTAGCTCTATGCACACCTTCTAAATGTGTTAACTCAATATAATCTCCTACTTTGACTGGAACTTTTTGCGATTCAGCATTTTGTTGTTTGTTTCCATAAATGTCTTTCTTGTATACTACTTTTCCTGTTGCATTTTGTACTTTAATACTCGCATATGTTTCATTAAAATAATGATGCGGTATGCCTGCTTTTAAGTCAACTTGCATTTCTTCTGTCGACTTATTAAAATTGATTTTAGCAAACTCGAAATCACTAATTCCTTTTAGTGACCATGCAAATTGATTTCCATCTAAAATTGTTACTTCTGGCATTTTTTCTACTTTTTTCAAGCCCTCTTTTGTAACTTCATACATTGCTTTTTTTCCAAAGCTCTCTTGTTTACTATTATCTACATTTATGAGAGTAGCTCTATGCAAACCTTCTAGATGTGTTAACTCAATATAATCTCCTATTTTGACTGGGACTTTTTGCGATTCAGCACTTTGTTGTTTGTTTCCATAAATGTCTTTCTTGTATACTACTTTCCCTGATGCATTTTGTACTTTAATACTCGCATATGTTTCATTAAAATAATGATGTGGTACGCCTGTTTTTAAGTCAACTTGCATTTCTTCTGTCGACTTATTGAAATTGATTTTAGCAAACTCGAAATCACTAATTCCTTTTAGTGACCATGCAAACTGTTTTCCTTCTAAAATATTAATTCCATTAGGCATATCTGGTTTAATTGGATTAGAATCCGTACCCTTCCAAATTTCTGCTGTTAAAACTGGATATCCTAATGCAGTCACTTTTTGAATGGTATCGTTATTTGGACGTAATCCCCACTTCTCAAAGAAAGGAATCAAATTTTGTTTAGCTACTTTTGATGCTGAAATCATAAATAATTGTTTTTTAGTTTCATCAGTTTGTGGAAGTTCATTTGAAGGCATGTCTCTATACAATTGATGCAATTTAGGATAGAAATCCTCTCCATATGCTAACTGTAGTTGCCAAAGCATAACAAGCTTAACAAAAGCATCACTAATTTCATCATAATTTTTATTAGATTGTTCTAAGTATTGAAATGCCTTAGTATAAGCACCCTCTTGTTGTAATCTAAAAGGTTGATTAGATGTAAATGCTTTTTCTACAGAAAGGCTGTAAATATTATTTTGTACTTCTGTCATATTATAAAACTTCCAAGGTGATTGCTGTCTCAAATGCCCTGCCTCATGCCATGGACCCCAACCATCTTTTATAAATTTATTAATATCTAACACGTATTGGATTGCGTCTCCTACATATGCGGTTCGATAAGAAGTTGCATACATATAATAATCAGGAGAATGATTTTCTTCTACGTAATGAATATAATGTTTATCTACTTGTTCTTCAGATAATCCAGCCACTTTGTCTTGAATTCGAGTAGCTTCATCCATCTTTTTTAAGAGTTGTACAGGATCTGTATTAGAACCTAACAAATATTTCTTAACACGTGCCGGGCTGGCCGTAATTAATACACGTTCTCCTTTTAACTCCACTGCATGTGCATTTGGATATTGGTCCAGCATGTTTATTAAATCTTGTTTCGTATGCTTGCCTAGTTCAAAGAAAGGAGTAGTCGTTCCACCTGTTGTGACTGTTGTTCGAATAGTGCCACCTTGTTGTTTATTATAAAAATAAATCATCCCCCCATTTGGAGATTGGATTGTGTTTGTACCAGGTTTTAATGTAAATGATTTTATTTTAGAATCTTCTCTCCAAGAAGCATCATACGAATACGTTCCAATGTATGCTTGAATATTTTGATTTCCTTCTACATTTATCGTTATTTGTTCATTTGGCTTTGCATATAAACCAGTTGGTTCATATGGGCTAAATGCCATACTTTTTCTTTCCTGTTGTTTTAGTGCCTCAACATCCCCTTTTCCTGGGACTATATATGTTCTATTTTCTAATTTAACTGATTTTTCTTCTTGCAGTGATGTTGATATTTTTTTTTGCTGCTGCCTTTCCTCTGCAAAGACATCCGATGAAGAAATCATTCCAGTCGCAAGCATAGTTACTGTAGCAGTAGCTGCAAGTATTTTTCTAGTTTTATATTTTGAATTATTCCTCATATTATCTCCCTCATTTTTCCTTAGTGCATGTAAGGATTATTATTTTATTTATTATTTTTTTACACCAAAAATTATTTACGCTATTTATGTTGTATCTAATACTCTATTTTTTCTCATACTAATCTCCTTTTCTTTATTTCTAATTGTTTATAAATGTTATTTGATGACACATAAAATAACAACTTTGCGATAAACTCATCAATAACAACCTATTATGTTTTGATTCAGTATTGTTAACTTCCATCTAATTGTATAAAAGTATTCAATTAGTAAAATAAGAATATAAAGCTTACTAATCATAGATTATTATTTATGGAAAAATTCATAAAAATCATTTACCTTAAAAGTTTAAACTTGTATAACTACTTTTTACATATAGGATAGAGTTATACATATATTTATTTACTCTTAATGTAAGAGCCTTCACTACACTAAGAAATATTTCAATAAAAATAGAAGACAGAGGCCCAATTACACCTCTGTCTTTTCAATTTATAAAGAACAAAAAATCATTTTATGACTGTATAAATGCCATTGAAACAAAAACCGTATTCCCCTATTTTTTTGAAAAAACAGGATCCATTTTTAATGTTTTTATACCTTCTTTTAATGTAAACGCATCTGCTTTTAATGTTTTCCAACTGTCTTTCGCTGCATTCAGATTTGGTTTTAAGAATTTAAATTTATTTTGATCTGCTTTTTGGGACGCTTTGTCAATATGACTAAGCACTCCTGAATATTGAGAATCTAAATCATGCCATTGTGCAGACATATAGGTAAGAGCATTAATAGCGGATCCAATTGCATCGTGCATTTCATTAATATTATTATACGCAACACCAACTACGCGGTTTAACGTTACTTTATAGTCTATAGTCTGACGTAATTGTGCTAACAACGGCTCTAACGTACCTAAATTATCTCTTGCTACCCCTATCATAATACCGCCAGCGATCCATGTAGGGATTGAAGGAACTGATACAGTTATTATTCCATCTGATTCTACTTGTTTAAAATGTCTTACTTGCTCTAAAACATCATTTAGGCGTTTTTCATCTTCATCTATTCCAGATGCTTGGTTTTTTAAAATCGATTGCAAGATATATTTATGACCTCCAAATGCTCGAACATCTTCTCCAATACTATCTCTTAACTTAGCTAGTTCTTGTATTAAATTCTGTGTATATGCTTGATTTTGTTTAATCTCACCTTGTAAATCTGTAATGCCTTCTTTTAATGTATCTGCATCTCCTTCATTAATCGCTTCTACTAATGTATCGTAATAATTGTCGAATTTAGTATCATACTCTACAATCCCCGTCAGTGTATCTAAAAGTTGTTTTTTTATGTGTGAATCCCATTTTGAAGCATGCTCTCTAGCATTCTTTTGATCTTGTAGAATTTGTCTAGGTAGATTTGTATATCCTTTAATATCAATTCCTTCAAAGTTAACATCTGGATTATTAATTAACAAATAAGAGTAATCATTCATGGATTTTGCAAATATCCCAGCATCTTGCAAAGCCTTTTTCATCTTTTCGCTGTTTACAGAAAGAGATATATCTTCAGCACTCGTTTGTTCTATTTTACTTTCACTTGCAAAAGCTGCTACTGGAGAAACTACAGTAGTTGTTGTCAGAGTTAAAAACGTCGATACAGCAAGTAGTTTATATGGAAAATTATTATTCACTTTAATTCCTCCTATACATATATATTTTTAGTTTGTTTTTTCTTGTTTAAATGCAATGTCTTTTGAAATGAATTCTGCATCCTTATGAATATCATTCCAACTTTGTTTTGCAGCCTTTAAATCGTCAGGTATTAACGAAAGTTTATGTTCTTGCATTTGATCGATATTATCATATAAATCTTTATAATTTGCTCCCATTGTATTCCATTGTTGCTGAATACTTGTTAGAGACATAATTGCTTGATCAACTGTTTGATACAAATATGTTAAAGTGTCTTTTGTATTAGTAAGTGAAATAACTGCTCGGTTAGCTAGATCCGCTTTCATACTTAATTCTCCAATTTTATTCGAAATTTCATTATAGGAGTTCATATGATTCGATGCCTCAACACCAGCTGCTGTTCCTAAACCAATACCAGCTGCCCCTAGAGCTGCTAGACCACCAACAACAGCTGGTGTCGCTGTGCCACCAGTCACAACAATTACTACCGCTCCTGCAATCGTTCCAATAACTAAAATAGCTGCTCCTAATCCACCACCAATTGACCAGGCTAATACATTATCAAAATGTGCTTTCTGCGTAGAACGTAAATTCTCAATTTCGGCCTGAAGTTGTGGGACTAACGCTTGTTTTCCCGCTAATATAGCCGTTAATCCCCCCTGTCCATCTGGACCTCCAACATTATTTTTAAAATCTACAGTATTTGTATACAACTTTGTTTTAAAAGCTTCTAACATCTTAATAACTTCCGTAACTTCATTTGAATTTGTATGAATTGTACCGATTAAATCCCCTATTCCTTCTTTGAGGCCTGCCTTATCTTTCTTTTTTACAGTATCTACTAGTGTGTCGTAATAATTTTGAAATTGTTCATCATAATTTACAATATTACGTGCTGTCTTTTGAATGTTTGGCTTCGCTGTATCTAACCAGTAATTTGCATTGATTCGTGACAGTTCCTGATTCAGGTGAATGTTTTTGATTAATTCTCCCCCTCCTGAACCTAATTCAATGTTGGATAAATTTACATTCGATTGCTTAATCATTGTTTTTGCGTACAAATCCATTACAAGAATATGAGAGCCTGTTTCAGCCAACACTTTCTTTAACCCTTCAGGTCCTAACGCATAATTTTCTATTTTCTGTTCTTGTGCTGTCTGTTCTTGTGCAAGTGCATGAATAGTACTACCATTCGTAGCAGTTATAACCGTTGCTAACGTGGCCAAAGTTATGAGCTTAAATGGAAATTTCATTATTTGATTCTCCTCCTTATTTTCAGTTGCATTATAATTTTTTATTAAATTTAATTTCTTAATATTAAAATTTATAAACTTGTTCTTCGAGTTGATTTGTTACATTTTTTAGTCGTCTTAATGTATCTTTTTGAGACTGAGTGTTATTAGTATCAACTTCAGTCGATAATTTTGTAATACTATTACTTATTAAATTCAAATCCTCTTTATAACGTTTCATTAGCTCAATTTCCCCATCTACTTGATTAGCAAATGTATGCAAATCATTTTGCATGAAAAGAATCATTGATTTTTGTAAATCTGCTACTGTTAATTTAGTTGTTAATTCATATAATTTCTGATTTTGTTTCTCTAAATCATTTAAATATGCTCTTTGCTCTGCTGTTAGTTTATTAATTTCGGCAAAGGTACTATATGTTTTTTTAATTTTTTCGGGATCAATCACTTTCATAAGATCATACTCTTTCGTTTTTGTAACTGCAGCTGCAGCAATTTCACCTTTTTTACTTTTCTCTATCGCTTCACGTGCTTCTTTTTTTGCAGCTTCAATTTCTATAGCTGATTTTCCCTTTTCTGTTGCTTCCTGCTCTGCTTTCTTCTCTGCTTCTACAATAGCATTGTTTATTTCTTTTCCTTTGTTATACGCCACTACTGCGGTTTGAGCAGCCGGTTCAATGATATCTTTTGATAGACTATAAATTTCTTGGAATACCTTTAGCCCTTGTTCATTTAAAGCTCCTGGTAATAATGCTATTTGCTGTAAATCATTTTGAATTGATTTTTTTGTATTTAGCATTTCATTTTTTAATTTGTCTATTTTTCCTGTTCCCTCTAAACTAAGTACACTTTGTGCTTTTACCACATCTGTATCAAGATTTTTCAGTTTCTTATCTACCTGTAGTTTAAGATCTGTTAACTCATTAATCTGACGTTGCACGTTTTCTTGGTTTGTTATAGTCATATCTTGAAGAACTTCCAGTCTATCTAAAAACCCTTCTTTATCTTCCTTATTATCTACAAATCCTTTTAATGTTGGATAATAGCTATTAAATTTGGTTGCAAATCCTTTACTTTTTGAATTTAGTAGAATTAATTTTGGATATAGTTCTGATGACCACTCTTTCATATCTTGTTTAATTAGAAATTGAGTTGTATTTAAAGATGGAACTTCTTCAAGTTGCACATTCGGATTTGCTAAGGCTCCATCTATAAAGGTTTGTGTTAATTTGGAGTGTGCACCTATTTTTCGTAATGCTGAGGATATATCTATATTTTCTTGTTTCGTTTCTGCCTGAACGGTTGGCGTTGCGAGAGTATTCATAGGAATAGTCGCTCCAGTAACGATTGATGTTATTAAAAATCCTGTCATAATTTTATTCTTCATTCCGTACACCTCTTCACTATTGTTTTTTACAGTTTTAATCGTAAATGTTGTACAACATAACGTTAGGATTTCTTCACACATACTTGAGGTTAGAGATTTTTTCAAAAAAGTAATTACATCTCGTTTTTTATTTATTTTTGAAAGAATATAAGGACCTTACTTCCCCCTCATTTTAAACACTATGTTTTTCATAAGTAAACCAGAAAATCGCTTTTATTAAATTTGATTTTTCAGATATTTATTATTCAAATTATAAAATATTATATTTAAAAAAGTTAAATCAAATTTCATTTCATAAAGTGAAATAATTATACTATGATAATTAAACATAAAAATCCTTTTATTCCCTAAAGCCTATATGAATCCCTCATCCGAAAATAATTTCAATATAATTTAATAGTGATTGACGCATATGTGTCTTTTAGATGGATATGTAAAATTACATATCCATCTAGGAGTAACTAGCATACATACGCCAAAAATATTATTATCGTATAAATAATATTTTTGTTACTACGAACATCACAGGAGAAAACTCCCCTCATGCACTTTTTAACGGATAAATTATCCATAAAATAACAATATTTGCTTATTTACTTACTATTCATTATAGGAATACAAAAAAGCGATTCTTTTCACATGAAAAGAATCGCTTTCTAGGTTCATATTTTCAATTACGTTACATAAAGAATTGAGGAATTATCATTTAAGAGACTTAACTATCACTTCAGTTGCCTCTGCAATTAGTTGATTATCATAGGTAGCCTCTTTCTCATCTTTACTAGATAAAATTGCGATGATAATAGGTGCTCTATTTGGCGGCCATACGATAGCAATATCATTTCGTGTACCATAACTTCCAGCTCCTGATTTATCTCCAACTATCCAGTCAGTTGGTACGCCTGCACGAATAAGTTTGTCTCCTGTAGCATTTCCTTTCATCCACTCTGTAAGAATTTTACGTTTTTCAGCCGGAAGTGCATTTCCGACCGTAAAAGCTTTAAGATTCGAAGCAATTGCTTTTGCTGTACTAGTGTCACGAATGTCTCCTGGAATAGCTTCGTTTAATTCTGTTTCAAAGCGATCAGACATAGTAACCCGATCCCCGATCTGTCTAAGCGCTTTTTCATATCCTTTAGGTCCGCCTATTTTATGAAATAAAATGTTCCCTGCAGTATTATCACTTGAACGAACAGCAGCCTCAGCAATTTCTCCTAGTTTCATTCCAGTATCTACATGTTTCTCTGTAACAGGTGAATAATCCACTAAGTCTTCTTTCGTAAATTTTATGACTTCATTTAATGTATCAATTGAGTTTTGCTGTAGTAATACTCCTGCCGCTAAAGCCTTGTAGGTTGATGCGAAGGCAAATCTTTCGTTATGTCGATAAGAGATTGTTTGATTTGTACCAGTATCAATCGCATATACACCTAATCGAGCATCAAATTTTTTCTCAAGTTGAGAGAACTCTTTATGCGTCGCCTGATTTTTATGTTTCACTTGTCCAGTCTTTTCCTTCGCTTCAACTTGCAATGCCCCTCCTGTAAAAGCTTCTAGACTTGTAACACTTAAACCTAATATACCAACGCACATTCCTATTTTTAGCATCCTCTTGTTTTTCAAAATCATCATTCCTTTCAAATTTTCAGCACCTTTTTATACGTACACATAATAGACAATCACGGAACCAAATTTGTTCCATAAACCGAAAAAAATTTATAGCTAGTATGAGAGTTATTAACAAATAAGAGATAGTAGCTATGATCGCCGCTATCTCTTATTTCACATTTCATTTTTTTACTTATAAATGGCTTTATATAAACAGGGTCTCTTCCCTGAGAAAAGTACTCTAATTTTGCTTAGAACTATCTGTATTAGTAGCTTCACCATGTATACGTTGCTTTTTTAAATCAAAGTATACATCTAAAACTTCCTTTCCAATTATAGAATTAATTCCACTTTTATCATCATGAAGCCATGGGACTACTATAGAAAATGCTACTTCTGGATTATCATATGGAGCATATCCAACTAATGTTAAATTGTAACATTCCATACGTTCTCCTTTTGCATTTCTACCAATTGGATCATCTCCTCCATATACAGTTTGAGCTGTCCCTGTCTTTCCTGCTGGTTTATATGGAGCATTTTTGAAATGTTTCACGCCAGTTCCATCACCTTCTTGGAATACCCATCTAAACCCCTCTTTTATCCGATCAATATGTTCTGTCTTCATATCAACTCGATTTAATACGACAGGCTCTATAGAGCGTATAACTTTGCCAACCTCTTCTTCTTTTATTGATTGTTCTCGTATTTCTTGTACAATTTGAGGTTGCATTCTATAACCGCCATTCGCAATTGTTGAAATATATTGTGCCAATTGCAATGGCGTATACGTATCATACTGACCGATAGAAAAATCTAGTAAAAACCCAGGTTGACTATCTACCGTTCTCGTTTGTCCGGTTATTTCATTCGGTAAATCAATACCTGTTGGGACACCTAAACCAAATTGTTTAAAATAATAGCGCATCGTATCAAATGCTTCTTGTTTAATATCCAACGTACCATTTGGTACGTAATTAACCCCTGCGATTTGTAAGGCCGTTTGGAACATGTATACATTCGAAGATACTTGTAAAGCTCTTAAATCATTAATATTACCAAATCCAGATACATTCCATGATTTCTTAGCTTGTGTACCTTTAAATTTCATGGGCGCGTCATAAAATTGATCTCCTGGATGTATTGCCCCTGTCTCATATCCAGTTAATAAAGTAGCACCTTTTACAGCTGACCCTAGCTCATACGAAGTTGTCATGTTACCTAAAGCCAAATCCTCAATCTCTATTTTCCCTTCTTTTTCTACAATCTTTTTGCCTGCCATAGATAAAATCTGTCCATTATTTGGATTCGTCATGACGACAAAAGCTCGGTCCAACAGTGGCTCTGAACTCTTAAAAGCTCTCAAGTTTTTCTCTATACTTTCTTCCACTTTTTTTTGTAATTCCATATCAATCGTTAATGTTAAACTATTACCACTTTTTCCTTTAGAGATTATTTCTGTGCTAACAATATTTCCGGATTTATCAGTAATGTTTTTCACTTCTTCTTTTGTACCGTGTAATGCATCTTCATATCGTTGTTCAATATAGCTTTTTCCTACACGATCATTACGGTTATATCCACGTACCAAATAAGAATCTAAGTTTTCTTTCGGTAATCCTTCTTCACTGCTTGTAATATTACCTAACACGGAACGAAATAAATTACCATTTACATAATTACGTTCCCAATCAACCGTTGCATCTACTCCCGGAAACTCCTCAAGCTTTTCACTTATCCGCGCATACTCTTCATCTGTTACGTCTTTTTTGATAATCTGTGGTGTCAATTGATAACCTGCATTCATTTTGCTTTTAATAGCTAACACCTTTAAATCTTGTGCTGTTAATTCTGCCAATTCTACTTCTGTAACGCGACTTCGTCTTAAGTCATCAATTTTTTTATCTAACTCTTTTCCCTCTATTCCCTTTTCTTTAAACTTTTCTATATCTTTTTTAGTAACCTTTGTCTCCGCGCGTTTCTTATTCAACTGCATCCAGAAATCTTTTTTATCGATTTCGGTTAACTTATTTATATCTTGTTCGGGCATTTCAAGTACTTTCGCCAAGTCTTTTGCTGTTTTTAAAATATCTTCACTCGTAATCCCCTTCACCCTTGTATACGTAATTGTGCGAAGAGATTTATTATTAACGACTGCTTTCCCTTCTCGATCTAGAATTTGTCCACGTGGAACGGGTATACTAGTTGTTTCATTTTGACTGCTTTCCACTTGGTTCTTATAAGCCTCTCCCTCAACGATTTGTACTTTTCCTAGCTGCATAATAATGGCTGAGAATAGTAGAAATATGCAAAGGAACATTATATTCAATCGTATAGATATATATGTCTGCAGCTTCTTTTCTTTTTGTTTTTTCATAAACCCTCCATATAATTCTTCCGGAACTCCTCACTAATACTTAGTAAATAAATACGTTCCCTATATATTAGAAACCACCATTCAGTTATAAATAGTGCCTTATCTTTTTTTATACATCCTTGTAAGCGTCAAGTCCCTTTCGTTTAGCCGCGTAATTGATACATCTCCTTTCCTGTTTTCTATCTTTTTTTATCACTTGCATTAGAAATGCTAAACTGTATAATGACTCATATTAAGCTTACACATAGACTTGCTAGTAACTTTTCATACTAATTATTCCTTTCTTCATGCTGTAATACTTAATAGACAACCTAAATAATAAAATTGTTCCACATTTACAAAAAAAATAATTAACTATAAGATGAAATAGGCTACATAAGGGAGGGTTATATGTTACATACAAAAAGATGGAGATTTTTTGCGGTTCTTTCTATTGTAGGTTTGATTTTACTAATTTTATTAAAAATCAACTTCATTTCAATTACTATCGCAACTTCTTCAGCTGAAAGAGGAAAAATTTTTGATCAAAATGGTGTAATACTAGCTACAAATAAGAAAGTTAAGTCTCTATATTGCACTTCTAATGATGAAAAGCTATCAAATCAAGATACATCAAACACATTAGCTTTTTTTAATCAATTTTCAAACGAGTTTCAACATGACATTTCTGCAGAGGACGTAAAATCACACTTACAACAATCTTGTAAAAAGCAGACTATGAATGATATACCGTTATACTCTGACATAAATGAGAGTGAACTTACATTCATAAACAAGAACAAACCCGATAATGTAATAATTAAAGATGAATGGATTCGATATTATCCTAAACACGAAATTGGTTCACAGCTAATTGGGTATGTAAAAAATGACCTTAATTCTAAGTATGGACCTGTTGGGAAAAGTGGGATTGAGCTTCAATATGAAAATGATTTAAAAGGAAAACCCGGAAAAACTCTGATTTTTAAAATGAATAATAAAAAGTTCTTATGGAACATTCAAAAAGTACAAAAAGGAAAAGATGTCCAGCTAGCTTTAGACACTGAATTGCAGCAAAAAACAGAAGAAGCATTAAGATCTCAAATTAAGAAAATACCTGCTGCTAAAGCTGGTTATGTTGTAGTAACCGATGTAAAAACTGGCGCAATTTTAACTATGGCCAACTCGGCAGTTTTTAATCCAAATACATTACATACACATGTATCATCTAAAAATGAAAACATTAAATCACTTTCGCAAAATAAAGCAATTCAAAAATTAAAGTACGGTGAATCTTATGTAAATATGGCCTCTACTATAAAGCCTCTTACTATTTTAATTGGATTAAACGAAAAGCTTTTTCAACCTGAAGATACTTATTTAGATAAGGGTACTTTTCAGTATGATAATCAAAATAACATTACGAATGCACCTGGAACGCCAACAGGTGAAATTACACCGAGGCAGGCTATCATTAATTCATCTAATACATTTATGACAGCAAAAGTAGCTCTGCCCTTATTCAACCAAAATAATGGGAATATAGAAAAAGTGGCACATATATGGACAGATTATTTAATGCAATTCGGCCTACGTTCTAAAACCGGGATTGATTTACCCTTTGAAGAAGACGGACAATATGAATTCCATCCATCTAATAAGTTTGAAAATGGAATCTCCGCTTTATTAAATGCCTCTTGGGGAGGAAATGAAGTGCATACCCCTCTTCAACTCGCTCAATATGCAGCAACTTTGGCGAGTAAAGGTGATAAATATAAACCTCAAATCGTAAGTGCTATTATGAGTCCAGACGGTAAGGAAACAAAAAAGTTTAAACCAATTTTAGAAAGCTCAAATCGTTATCCTATGAAGTTTTGGAGTGTCGTGCAAGGCGGAATGAGTCAAAATATAGAGGAGATTAAAAACTTACCCTTTCATGTCGCAGGTAAAACGGGTATTACAGGTTTTCCGAATGAGCAAGAAAAAATGATAAATCATTCTCTTTTCATTGCATATGCTCCTACTGAAGATCCACAAATCGCCATTTCTGTCGTTATTCCTGGTAGTAATTCAGAAAAAAACATCGCTGCTCTCGTGACATCAGAAATTTTAGATTCTTGGCATACACTTCAAAAAGAAAATAATAGCAAAGAGGAAGGTTCATTAAAGTGAACCTTCCTCTTTTACCATATAGAATCTATATTTATTATTTTCCATTCACCATTATCATTCTTTTCGAACATAAATGAATACTTAATATCAGTTAAAACATACTCTTTTTGCACATATCCAGTATTGCCGTTAATTGTCGATATTTTTATATATCCATCATTTTGCACTTTTTCTGGAATCCAAGCTTTTACCATTTCATTAGATACTTCATATAAAACTTGTGATTCTCGTTTTGGTTCAGCAAAAATTTTTGTTTTATTTCCAGTAATAGTTGCATATATAAAATGCGCTTGCTTTGGTTGGTTACTTTCTGTCAATCCACTTGGTACTTTGTATACTTTTTTTGTATCATTTGCAAATTCTCCTCCCATTGTAAGAGCGACTTGCAACTCATGAAAAATATCTTCATCAAACTTCAATTCATCCTTCTTATAACTCTTCCCTTTAAATAGAACTTCATCATTTAATGCTCTATACAAATCATTTTCATTTTTTGAATTTGTGCTTTGATATAAATCATTCATAAATGGTTTTAATGATGGATCTTGAGCAGATTCATCTTTTGTTTTCGGCTTAATTTGAGTACTACTTTGTACCGGTGATTTATTATCATCAAGCCAAGGTTGTTGAACAATAAAAAATAACATTGTACAAACCAAAACAACTACAACAGGCAATGCTTTTTTACGAAATGGTCTCTTATTTGTTACAGAATCTACTTCACTATTTTGATATACCGATTGCTTTATTTTATAAATAAATTCTTCTTCATCTTTCCGATGCTCCATTGGGCCTTTTTTCAATTTACTATACCAGTCAGGATTTTTTTTACTGTTCATCACTTCTACCCTCCCCTATTAGTTTTGAAACTTTACTTCTCGCTCGGCTTAATCTAGATTTTACTGTTCCAATTGATACACCTAATGTTTCAGCCATTTCTTCATAAGATAATTCATATTTCGCGTCCAATATTAGTATTTCACGGTGTTTTTTAGGTAGTTTTAATACAACTTCCCACACTTCATTTAGTTCCTCTTGCTTAAAAAACTCTTGTTCTGCCGAGGCAGACTGCTTATCGTCACTAAAAAACCCCACTAAAGATATCCTTTTAAAATAAGAGGATTTCAAATAGTTTATTGCTGTATTTCTTGTGATTTTTAATATCCACGTTTTAATAGATGACTCCTTTCGAAACGAATGCCAATGTTTAAAAACCTTTATAAAGACATCTTGTGTGATGTCATCTGATAAGTGTGGATCTTTCGTAATAATAAATGAATAATTCCATACATCTTGCCAATAGTCTTTAATAACATAGTCAAGCTCATCATGATTACATTTTTCAATAAACTTCTGTTCCATTTCCACACCTCAAACTTATTTGAATAAACATAAAACTGCCCTCACTTTTAATATGGTTTCAATATATAGACATGATACAAGATTCATTTGTTCCATTGTTTTTCTTTTTTTGATAGAAGAATTCTCCTGAAAAATGTAAAGGTGTGCAATACATTTCATTACTTAATCACCTTTACATTCTTTTTTATGACAGGCTCCAAAAAACAAGTAATGCATACAATGTTAAAAATTCACTCGTAAAAATCTGATTATGATTTTTAAAATTTCACGCAACACCCGATTTGTATCACCTATTTTTTCTAAGAGCATACTTATTGGTGTGCTCTATTTATTTTTTTCTAAATAACTCTTTTATTAAAGCTTACAATCATCCTCGTTTGTCTATTTCAATTTGTTCTTCTCTTATATTTACTATTAGCAACACCAAGATTTCAAATATGAAAATAAAAATGAACAAGTTTTTTATCACCAGCTGTATTAGTACCTGTCCCAATCAGACTTGCACTTCCGACTGAATCCTCTAGTTTTAAATCAGTATTTAGGGCAAACTACCAATCAGCCCGTACTTGCAAACAATGAAAATGATGCGATATCAACTTTCTAGAGCCACAATAACATAGAAAAAGCATTCTCAATTAGGGAGAATGCTTTTTTTGAAACTTAATTGTTCTTTGTTTTGCCCCATTTATACCTTTGAGTTAAGCATACATATAATAAATGTAGTAATAGATTTCACCTTATACTTAAGTGTTATTTCTGAAAAATATGTTTTACTTTTTCGCCGGGAACATTACTCCCCCCTCTTCCTTTTACGTCTTCAATCATCATGGTAACAATCATGTCTGGTGCATTTGCATCAAACGCTGCAAACCATCCAAGTTCTTTTCCGTCTGCTTCTTTCGACTCCTTCAGTTCTGCTGTACCGGTTTTACCAGCAAGAGTTACACCATCAACCTTTGCAATTCTCCCAGCGCCATCAGGGTCATTAATGACTTTTATTAATGCACTCTTTACTATCTCTTGATTCTTTTTAGAAAGTACATTTTCTTTCCAATTCCCCGCTACTTTTACTTCTTTTAACAGATGAGGCGACGGAATATTCCCTTCATTCACAATCGGTGCATATGTTAATGCTAAATGAAGTGGCGTCATTAATACTTGTCCTTGTCCATATCCTGTGTCTGCTAGTTGAATATCGTTTTTTATCCCATCTTTTGCAATTGTTGAAATAGGAAATTCGTATTCGATTGGTAATTTTTCATGAAATCCGTATTTCTTAAATTCACTTACATACTGATCTTTCCCCATTTTCAAAGCTTGTTGAGCAAAATAAATATTATCAGAGTACTTCATTGCCTTATCAAAATCAATTGGACTAGCTTCCTTCACGCGTGTTATATAATAATTTCCCCACGATGAATCTTTTGTCCATTTTAATCCTTGAATTTTAAATTCTTCTTTAGGATTTATAGTTTTCGTTTCCAAACCAATTGCACCTGTAATCGTTTTAAATACAGAACCTGGTACAAATGCTTTTGTGAAGCGATTCATCATTGGCAGTTTCGAGTCGTTATTCCATGCTTCTCTTTGGGCTTTTGACGCTCCTCTAACTATTATATTTGGATTATAAGCAGGGCTACTTACAAGTGCGATTGTTTCACCCGTTTTAGGATTGACCGCTGCACTAGATCCTGCTTCATTTTTCATCTCATTAAAGATTTTTTCTTGAATTGCAGCATCAATTGTTAACGTAACATTTTCCCCTTCTTTTGCTTCTTTTTTTGCTACGTTTTTAATCTCTTTACCGTTCTCATCTTCCATAAATACGCGTCCACCCTTTTCACCACGCAATTTATTCTCTAATACTTTTTCTAAACCTGTCTTACCCACTAAATCATCTGCTTGATAACCTTTTTTTTGAAGCGATTTTAACTCCTCTGCATTCACCTTTCCTATATATCCTGTTAAGTGTGCCGCTGCTTCTCCTAATGGATACGTACGAATATTTACTGGACGAGATGAAACTCCTTCTAATTCAATATAATCATTCTGCCTGGTTCCCTCTTTTAAAATACCAATTGGTACAAAGGAATCTGGTTTTATCCATTTCGCTGCGAGCTTCTGATCGACCTCTTCTATAGACATATCAAGTAATTGCGCTACTATTTCTTTCGTTTGCGCTGCCGTTTCACCTAGTTTCTCTGGAATTATTCCAACCTCAGACGCTTTACCGTTCGTTGCGAGCCCTTTTCCATTTCGATCATATATTTCTCCGCGTTTTCCTTGTTCTATTTGCATACGTACTTTGTAATCTTTTTTCATTCCTGGGAAAATGAAGTCTGGCGTCCAATCTATTTTCCAAGATTCCTTTTCTTTCACAAGTTCTGCTTCATGGATGAATGAAACTGTTCCTCCATCCGTATCCATTTTAACTTCAAAAAGAAAACGTTCTTTATCTTTCGTATTCTCTCCTTTCGTTTTAATTTTTAAATTCTGAACTCCAATACCTTCATAGATTTTTTCATATTTCTCGGTGAAATCCTTTTTAGAGATCGTCTTTTTTGCATGTTCTGATAAATGTTCATACATATTTGCAAATTTTTTATCATTCCATAAATTAATATATTCTTCAAACGCCTGTTTTGGCGGTTCGTTTTTATTACACCCTACTAACATAACTGCGAAACAAATGAAAAACAGCATCCATAATTTTTTCAATTCAATCTTCTCCCTTAGTTAAAAATGATTATTCCTTTCTTAAAATATTAAATAAAAAATGTTTTATCGCTTAATAGACAGTGTAAGTAATGAAATAGTTCCACATTTGCAAAAAGAATTAACTTTATTGTTAAACTGCATTCAAAAAAGGAATCCTTATAGCAAGGATTCCTTAGCAGAGAATAATAAAAATATAAACAATAAAGTGAAACGTTAATCAGTGGGGGTTTTGTTCATCCCCCACTGATTATTAGCCTTCACCAATCGGGCTTTTACGGGCAGCCCGACCCCCACCTAACTTCTTTGCTTCCGCTGAATTTTGAGGTGGGGGGTCTTACTGCCCGTTAATGCGGGTAAGTATAATTTATAGGTGCCCTACATCCTTCTTTTTCTCATTAAAAACCCCTGCGCTGTATGCGACAGGGATTTCTGACGGTATCATCATAGTTCATTCTATAGCTTATTTAGAAGAGTCATGTACATGCAAACTACTAAAAATCAATTCAGCAACTTTTACATATCCTTTTGAGTTTGGATGAATGAAATCCGTAGACCAAAGCGTATTGTCATTAACTAAATGATGATTCCAAAAGTCAACATGATGAAGCTTATACTCTCTACTCAGTGAAAGTATAACTTCATTTGCCTCTAATAATTGTTCTTTTACTACTTGTTTTTTTTCAGAAGGAAATGGAAGCCTAACAGTAAAATCTGGAAGGTTTGCTATCATAATATCAGCGCCTGCTTTACTTAATGTGTCTATCATAAATTCCATATCGTTCTTATATGCATCATGATTCCAACGTCCTTTTAAAACATCATTTGCACCTGCAATGAGACTAACCAAATCTGGATTAAAAGTTAATGCCTTTTCCAATTGCTGCGAGCGAATTTCTTCAGTTACTAACCCACGCTTTGCAAAATTAGCATATTCTATATCGTTTTCACACAGTTGAACAAAATGATCTACCCAGCTTTTTAATGCTATTCCCTCAACTTCATCCCCTATCCCCTCTGTAAAACTATCACCAATTGCTACAAATCGCTTCCACATATGTATTCCCCCTTTATTATTAACCATATCTATACTATACAATAGCTCACACCGTAATTGTTATTTCTAAGTGGTTTTCGTTTTCGTTTTCAATTATATTCCACTTTACTATATTTACATTTAGAATCCTAAATTGACCGATTCCTAAGTATACTTAGGAATCAGTCATATTCGTATATTTACTAAAGAAATAAAATCTCTCTAGGAATTATACTTTTTTCAAAAAATTTGTTGTTCTTTGTTTTGCCCAGTTGATACATTTCTTTTCGATTAAATGATACGAAACTATAGAAAAAAGTAGTGTCATTATAATGCACAAAGTGAGAAGGAAAAAAATAGGTATCTTTGTATACAAAAGTTTAAATAGTACCATCATGATTGGAAAATGACACAAATAGATACTGTATGAAATTTCTCCTAAATATACAAATACACTCTTATTTAAAAATGCTTTTATTTTTAGGTTACTCATAGCCATTATAATAAATATACTAACCCCCATTACGACACCCCAATCTTTGAATAAGAAAGTAGTATCATTACGGAAAAAACCATAAATTAAAATGGAATATAAATATAGAATAATCCCTAATGCAATAAGAAATCCTTTTTTATATTTTTTCATATTTTGATATAAGTAAATAAGTTTTTCCTGATACTTAAAAAGTAACATTCCAACCATAAACATAGATGTGAAATGCAGTGTATCGGCATAACCATTATAAAATCCCTCTGCTTTCCCAATATGCAACATATTAAGGAAAACACTAATTAAAGAAAAGCTCAAAGCAATTAATATCGTTTTCTTCCAACTCAGTTTATAAAAAAGAAGGAATAACAAAGGAAATACAATCGATATACGCATTTCTTGAGCCAATGACCAAATAACTGGATTGTAATTTTCCGTAAAAAAGTTATTAAGAAGCACAATGTGGTTTATAATATCTATTTTTGTTATAGACCCTTGCCACCTATCATAGAACCAATCCCGTAGTCCTGCCACCTCATACGGTGAAAACAAAATAAATAACGCAAAGGTAATGATTATCCAAAAATAGTAAGGAATATAAATTCTTACAAATCGCTTAATTAAATATCCCCAATAATTTGTTTTTGAATGATAAAGTGCCATAGATAACACAAAACCACTCAGTACATAAAAAACGATTACCGCTTCTCCACCCGCCCATAAAAACCTAAGCGGGGAAAATTTAATAGAATTAGGCAACGATGGTAGCATTAAACAAAAATGTCCAAATACCACTGTAAGTGCCGCTAACCCTCGTATGGAATCTAATTCTTTTATTCTCTTACTCATAAAATATTCTCCTTGTAAATTGTAAATTTTGCTGTTAATAAAGGCCACTATACTAGTGTAGTGGGAGAATCGTACATATTCTTTCTTTAAATCTCTAATATAAGCAGTACAAACTCAATCTATGCATCTATTTTCTAGCCTCCATTTCTTTATATAATTAATTTAAAACAAAATATTTAATAGAAAGAAAAGATTTTATTAAATTTTTATAAAATTTAATAACAGAAATAAGTACCAGGTATCAATTTTTATTTTCACCTGATGGAATAATGAATGTTCTTTCATCATGTAACTTTATTAAACTAACCTTGCATCAGAACCCTTTGAATCTAAATATTCATAATAAACGCCATCCTTCCTGTATGGAGTGAACCCTGGGAATGAGACGATAAAAAACACCTCTCTAAATCGTAAGTATCAGTTATGATTTTAATGGAGGTGTTTTTCGTATGGGGAAAAAGGTGCATTATCCCGCCGAAATAAAGTGGAAAGTAGTTGAAATGAAACACCAAGGATTCAAAAATAAAGAAATTATGGATGCCTTAGGAATTAGACATGTGGCTCAAATTAAAACTTGGATGAAATGGTATCGTGAAGGCGAAACCTATCGGTTTGAACAATCTATTGTAAGACAATCTGCACATGGAAAAGGCTTAAAAAGGTTAACAGAACTTGAACAAAAAGAATTAGAAATACGTTATTTAAAGGCAAAGATTATATTGCTGGAAAAGTGCCAAGAAATCTTAAGGAGGTGGGAGGAAAAGAAGAAATAATGAAAATGATAAAGGAATGGCAATCAATTTTTACAATTGCAGAACTGTGTTCCATATTTAATATTTCACGTGCTACTTATTATCGTTGGAAAAAGCAGGAGAAAACAGTAACTAACCATGAAGAAAAAACCGTAATAGAAATATGTCAACATCATAAATATCGGTATGGATATCGTCGGGTTACAGCTTGTCTACGTGATCAATTTAACATCGTAATGAATCATAAAAAAGTATTACGTATCATGAGAAAATACAACGTATTATCTCGGGTTAGAAAAAAGAAAAAGATATTTGTACTCGGTCATGAACCAGTGGTAGCTAAAAATAGAATACAACGGAGATTTAAAGCTACCAAGCCTAATGAAAAATGGTTCACTGATATCACATATTTGATGTTCGGCAATAAGACTCTTTATTTTTCATCTATTATAGATGGGTTTAACAATGAAATTGTAAGTTATAAAATAGCTGAGACACAGGATGTTTCTCTTGTATTAGATACTCTAAAAGAGGCTTTAAAAAAGCGAAATGTGATTGATACGATTTTACATTCGGATCAAGGAAAGGTGTATACATCAAAACAATTTCAAACATATGCCAAAGAAAAAGGCATTATCACAAGCATGTCTCGTACAGGAAACTGCCATGATAATGCCCTCATAGAATCCTTTCATTCTCATTTGAAATCCGAAGGATTCTATGCGCAAAATATAAAACAATCGAATAATGCTAGTATAATACAAACTGTGGATGAATACATCCACTACTATAATAATGAACGGATTCAGAGAAAATTAGATAATATGTCACCTATAGCTTATAGGAAACATGTTATCTAGGTGTTTTTTCTTTGTCTCACCAAATGGGGCCAGACCACTGTATATTTCTACAAAAAGAATAGCGTTTTTTGATTATATGGATACAAATTTATTTTAGCTTAATTGCAATACGAAAAGTTCCGAAGAACCAAATTTGAGAATTAATACAATCTTCCATTCCAAGCTACCCTCATAAGAATCTATAGTACTTTGAAACTTTTTGTTCCAGATTACTATTTAGTTTTATCCTATAAAGTTAGCTTTTTACTATATCAACCGCACTATCCCACATACCACTAAAGAAAGATCCGATTTGGCGCATAAAACGTGTAAACCAATTTGCTTGTTCTACATCAGATTTTGTTACAAGGTCTATTTGTAATGATTTACCTGATAAGAACCCAGGATCTATATTATCTTTAGGCGAGATAATCATTTTACTAATTGTTACACCTTTTTTAATAGGCGCTTCTTGTTCTTTATTCGATACTTTAAATTCTTTTTTATAAACGTCATTGTTGCCCTTCGGCATTGGAAGTGCAACAGCTTGTTTCGTTTGAACTACTACATCTTTATCTTTTGCATTTGCTACTCGAACTGTTTCATGTCCTTTTACTACTGCATCTTTTCCGTAGACATTCTTCACTTCAAAATTCGCAAATCCATAATCGTATAATTTCTTTGTTTCATCAAAACGTGCTGTATGAGATTTTGCTTTTATCACTACAGAAATTAGGCGCATACCATTTCTTTCTACTGTACCAGTGAAACAATCTCCCGCTTCTGGAGTCGTTCCTGTTTTCAAACCATCTACACCTTCATATTGCT
>Ga0209025_1001033_pt1 | contig 40793 bp, 44 predicted proteins | sample AraplaMF_Col_mLB_FD_184256 | JGI IMG/M metagenome (GOLD analysis project Ga0209025, IMG submission 184256) | Arabidopsis root microbial communities from the University of North Carolina, USA - plate scrape MF_Col_mLB (SPAdes) (version 2) | ecosystem: Host-associated > Plants > Roots > Endosphere... | reverse complement strand
TTTCTGTTGTGGTAATCGACAAAGGATATTTTACATCAACTAATGTTCTTACACAAGGTAAAATTAAATATCCAGTTATTGTTAAATGAAACGTATATCGGTTCGTTCCAAAATCAACTCGTCCAGTAACTCGAATTGGAGAAACCTCACGTATCTCGGAATTTCGTTCCTTTATTTGACTTACATCAATTGTCTCATCTAAATTTAAACCTTTATGTCTTAATTTCTGCAACTGGTGCACTGACCATTTCATAAATAACCACCTCAAGGCAACAATGAAAATTATATATTCCTTATAACCATTTGTCAATATTTTTTCTTTACAGTATAAAAAGCGAAATGCATTGGATAAAGCAGTGACAAGCATAAGATATTTTTTGGAGAAAATAACTCTTATTTAACAGCTTATTTGTTGTCTTCCGCTATATGATATTCTCTATTTCGCGAGAGTCTCGTACCTTCCGCTCTAATCAAACTTTTTTTATTAAACGTTTGATTTAAAAAACTATTAAAAACGCCAATCTTTTAGAAAAGAGCCATCAAAAAAACGATTGATTTTAAATACTTCTTATAAAATTTAAGACTTAAAAAAGTTAAGTTTTTCAGCTAATTACAGCTCACGTTTTTTATGTAACTCATTTAATATATTATTTTCTGCAAAAAATTACAATACAATTCACCATATGTTGCGATTTATTTCTAGAAACTGTTATTCTTAATGTATAAAAACCAGTTTTTAGCAAATGTTGGAGGTGTTTTCCATGAGATCAGTTGGTGTTGTCGTTGAATATAACCCACTTCACAATGGACATGTTTTTCATTTAACTCAATCGAAAGAAACAACTAACGCAGATGTTGTTATTGCGGTAATGAGTGGTCAATTTTTACAAAGAGGCGAACCCGCAGTTGTTCCGAAACATATAAGAGCAAAATTAGCATTACAAGCAGGCGCTGATCTCGTAATCGAGCTCCCATATAGTTACTCTACCCAGCATGCAACTCTTTTTGCAAAGGGTGCTATTTCGATATTAGATTCTTTAAACTGTGATACAGTTTGTTTTGGGAGTGAAGAAGGAAAAATTGAAACCTTTTTCGAACTAATAAAAAACAAAAAACAACATACGTCCTCTATTAATGCGAGTATTCGCTCATTTCTTTCAGAAGGAATGAGTTATCCTTCAGCATATAGTATAGCTTTACAACGAAATATCGAAACTTCTAATTTAGATGTTTCATTACCAAATAACATATTAGGCATCCATTATTTAGAGGCAATCGAACATTTTAATAGTAAAATGCAAGGAACTACTATTAAACGAATTGCAGCAAACTATCATGATGAGGAAGCAACTCATCAAAGTATTGCAAGTGCGACTGCTATACGAAAATTACTTAAGGATGAAAACAATTCAATTTCTGATTTCGTTCCTTCCTTCACAAAAACATCTATTGAAGAATACATCAATGAATTTGAAATATTGCACTCCTGGAACGAGTATTTACCTTTTTTGAAATACAGATTAACTACAAGTAACTTTCATGAGCTTGAACAGATATATGAAGCGGTAGAAGGCTTAGAAAGAAGAATATTTTATTCCATATTAAAATGTTCAAACTTTGAAGATTTAATGACATTAATTAAAACAAAAAGATACACATGGACACGTATTCAAAGATTATTGACACATATATTAACGAATACAACAAAAAATGAAATGCTATCAATTTTAGAAAAAGATCGCGTTCCATATATACGTTTACTCGGCATGTCCAAAAAAGGAAAAACATATTTAAATATCAATAAAAAGTCGATTGATATACCAATCTACACAACAATTAATCAAGACAATATAAATCACTTAAGAACTGATTTAAAAGCAACTCATGCTTATGCATCTGTTTTACCACTTATGTCACAACAACAGCTAATTAATTCAGAGTATGCTCTCTACCCAATCATTTTTAATGAGGATGAGAACAAATTTATTCGAGGTTAAATAAAAAACTGTTTATGAATCAATCACTTTAACATGATTTCATAGACAGTTTTTTATTATTTTAATTTTTCCAAGTAAGCTATAGCTTGATGATAGCTATTAATTGGAATAACTTTTATTTTTAGATGATGTGCTCTCGCACTTTTTACAGCCTCGTTATAGTTGGAATCTTTCTTACCGTTTTCATAAGGTGCAAAGAAAATTTCTGCCCCAGATTTAGAAGCAGCAACTATTTTTTGTGAAATCCCACCAATTGGACCTACCATTCCTTTATTATCGATTGTTCCAGTACCCGCAATCTCATGCCCTTTTGCTATGCTTTCTCTTTCTAGTTGATCATAAATCTCTAAAGCAAACATTAGGCCTGCAGATGGCCCTCCTATTTCCTCTGAATTAATCTTAACTTTAGGGTTCGTACTTAATTTAATATTTTCAACAATTGAAACGCCTAAACCTGCACGATTTGGTTCATTTTGAAACGGTTTTGTTTTAATAGAAACATTTTTTGTTTTTCCATTTCGATTAATTTGAAGATTAAATCGTGTCCCTGCTTTAGCCGTAGAAAGAATAGTTGTAAACTCTTTTGCAGAATCTACTTCATTTTTGTTAATTTTCGTAATAACATCTCCCAATTTTAGTGCATCAAAGGCTGGCATACCTTTAATTATCGATACAATAATAATTCCATTTTTAGTCACCTGATATGGTTTTCCTGCTTGTTTATAGGCATTTATTATAGCAGCTTGTTTTGACTCTTCCATATAGCGCAGTTGACGAAACTGGTAATCTTCATTACTTTCGCCTTTAACCATTATTTCATCCGTTTTATATAGATGATAATCTGAGTTAATCAACGTACCAATGTAAGAATAAATATTCGCTTTACTCATTGAAACAGTAGTCATCATAAACTCGCCTTTATCTTTATTTGCACCTTCTACCTTTACATATGGTCTCAATGGCTCTGCTAACCCAGGCTTTGTTACATAATAAGGTAGTGGAATAAAAACTAATAGAACCAATATTATCCCGAATACTAAAAGAACATTAAGTATTCTTATCCTCTTTTCCACTATTCTTCTCCTTCCATTCTTCTATCTGATCAAGAATCTCCGGAATAATTTCTTCCGTTGCTTCTTCACCTATTTGAATAATTTTCTCTAAGTCAGTAAAATTTCTCGAATTAAACTGTTCTAACTTCGGTCTAATCATAATATTTGAAGCAATTTCTCTATTTCTAACAAGTTCATGCTGCATAATTTCAATGCTTTGCATTATAACATCGTAAATCGTTGAAACTTCCCCACTTACTTTAATCGGTGAAACGTCTACTCCAATAATAAAATCCGCTCCCATTTCTTTTACTACTGAAACTGGAATTCGATCGATTACACCACCATCTACAAGTAATCTACCTTCCCACGGTTCAGGGACAAATATTCCTGGAATTGAAATACTTCCTCTAACAGCAGTAGGAATATCACCTTCTAGAAATACGATTTTTTCTCCAGTTAACAAATCAGTTGCGATGATTGCAATTGGAATATCTAGTTCTTCAATTTTTTTTCCAAATGATAACACTTTTATTAATTCTTTTACTCGTTTCCCAGAAATCAATCCCATTTTAGGTACTACGTAATCAAGATAAAACTTTGATTTAAACACTTTAGCGATGTTATACAATCTATCAATATTCGAACCTGCCCCATACAAAACAGCGATTAGTGATCCAATACTACTTCCTGCAATAAAGTGTATAGGTATATTATGCTTTTTTAACACAGAAATTACACCGATATGAGAAAAACCTCTTGCCCCACCTGAACCTAATGCTAAACCAATTTTCGGTTCCAAGTATTTCCCCTCCATTTAAACTCATTGGTCTAAAACTGAAATCAACTAACGTATATTAAATGGTACAAGTATTTTAATTATCCCTTATATGACTATCATATTTACGAATCACACTTCTTACGACAATTGTCATATTCAAAGATTAATTCCAATTATTTGTTGGAGGTTTATAGATGTGAAAATAAAGTATCTTACAACATTAGTCATTTTTGTCTTACTCGTTTTATTAACAGCGATGATTATTTTACATCCTGATGTTGCGTTTAGAGGTTCTACAAGAGGGTTAGAAATGTGGTGGGGAATCGTTTTTCCATCCTTATTACCATTCTTTATATTAAGTGAACTATTGATATGTTTTGGGGTTGTGCAATTTATTGGTATTTTTTTAGAACCAGTAATGAGACCATTATTTAAAGTACCTGGTGTAGGAGCTTTTGTATGGGCGATGGGGATGGCTTCTGGGTTTCCTTCTGGGGCAAAACTCTCTGCAAAACTTTATAAAGATGGCGAATTGACCAAATTAGAAGCCGAGCGACTAAATTCATTTACAAATTCTTCAAATCCATTATTTATTTTTGTCGCAATTTCCGTCGGTTTTTTCCACAATGTTAATATTGGATTAGTGTTAGCTCTTAGTCATTATTTGTCTAACGCGTTTGTTGGGCTCATTATGAGGTTTTACGGCAAAAACAAACCAAACTACTCCAGGAGAGAAAGAATCCACTCTAATCGCTTTAAATACGCTTTTCAAGTGTTACATGAGAAGCGCCTAAATGAAAAGCGGCCAATTGGAAAAATATTAGGTGATGCAATTGCTTCATCAGTTCAAACTTTATTAATGATTGGCGGATTCATAATTGTCTTTTCTGTTCTAAATATGCTTTTAATTGAAATAGGTTTTATTGCTCAAGTTGGAAAAATCATTTCATTTTTGTTTTCACAGCTTAATATTAATCATGAATTATCAAATCCATTTGTTTCAGGGTTATTCGAAATTACATTAGGCTCTAAATTAGTAAGTGAAATTTCAAATAGTACGCTAATGCAACAAGTAGCTTTAACTAGTTTTATATTAGGATTTGGAGGTTTTTCAATTCATGCTCAGGTGGCGAGTATTATATCTGAGGTGAAAATGAGTATGAAGCCATACATTATTGGTCGTTTTTTACAATCAATGATTGCACCTATACTAGCAGTTATATTGTGGAAACCATTTTATATTGATCGAATTTCAAGCACTTCAAATAATGAAGCAATTACCGTAATTAAGCATTTCGCCGAAAAACAATTTACTTCTGAAGCGATTATCTCAAATGGTCCTCTTTTCACACTCATTTCGATTTATATTTATGTAATTATCTTGCTTTATCGAATGTATATCCAAAAAAAGAAACCTCAGTTTAAATCCTAAACTTGAGGTTTCTTAAATTTATATTCTAAAGCAGTATTTACACATTCAGGCACTAAATCTTTCACATTCCCTCCGTATTTAGCAACTTCTTTTACAATCGAAGAACTCAGGAAAGAATATTGATTATTTGTCATTACAAAAAACGTATCAATTTCGTCTACTAATTTTTTATTCATCGCAGTAATCTGCATTTCATATTCAAAGTCTGATACTGCTCTCAATCCTCTTAAAATGGCTGAAGCATTAATTTCTTTTGCATAATCCATTAACAACCCACTAAATGAATCTACTCGAACATTTGTTATTGATTTTGTAGCTTCAGATATCAACGTCGTTCTTTCTTCTAACGAAAACAATGAATTTTTTGCTGAATTATTTAAAACGACAACAATTACCTCATCGAAAACTCTTGCTCCACGTTTAATAATATCTAAATGTCCTAAAGTAATTGGGTCAAAGCTCCCAGGACACACTGCAACACGTCTCATTTCGTACCCCCTAAAAATTACTCCATACGTTTATGATACACTGAAACGGCACAAATTCCATATTTTTCTGCTTTTTTCCGTTCAAAATTCCCAATAACTTCTGGTAATTCGATATCTGTCGCATGCTCGACAAGGATTGTACCATTACGATCTAGTAGATTTTTTTCGTCGAAAATCTCCATTAAAGTCACTATTTGCTGCTTTTTATACGGAGGGTCTAATATGATTAAGTCAAATTGAATTTCTCTTTTTATGATTGCTTTAACGGCTCTCTCTGCATCATTACGATAAACTTCTGCATTTGAAGTTAGATTACACGTTTCTAAATTATCTTTAATCGTCTTAATTGCCTTCATTTCACGATCAACAATAATCGCTTTTTCCATCCCTCTACTTAATGCTTCAATTGAAAGTCCACCGCTACCACCAAATAAATCAAGTACCGTTCCACCTTCAAAATATGGACCAATTATATTAAACATTGCTTCTTTCACTTTATCAGTTGTGGGCCTAGTACTGATTCCTGGTACAGCTTTTAAACTTAAGCCTTTACATTTTCCTGATACGACTCTCATCATTAACACCTTCTATTAAAATCAGTTCTGAACATATCCTATCACAAAAAACGACAAACCAAAACATTTCTTTCCATATTCCTCTTCTAATGTATAAAATCATCCTCTTTGGTTATAACTATTTCTAACAACATCTCAGTTGATGTTGTTGCCAACCGCGGAGAAGACTTACGTTTCCCCATAAGTTCTTCCTCCGGTTTCTCCTCTCCCTTTGCCTTCTTTTAAGTGAATACACTTTAATAAGAGGGGCCCTGCAAATGCGGGGTTTTTTTTTATTTCTTTATCCTGTAAAATAAATGAAGCATAATCGTGGATACATATAAATTATGAATATGAAAACTTAAATGTTTTAAGGGGGATACATCATGATACAACGCTTGATTGAAATTGGAGAAGGTTACTCTGACCTATATGAACTAATTGAGATGACAAAAGCTCAAAAAGATAGAGTTAAATTTTTACTTAAATTAACTTGTGAACTTAATGGTTCAAAATTCTGTTCTTTTGGGGTAATTTTAAATCCAACTTCTTTAGGTGAATTCCAACCAATATATTATTGTAGAGAGGGAATCACTTTAAAAGAAAATTCAGTAACTAAAAGAGAAGAACTTTTTGAAGAACTTGCTACAAATGTAAATAAAGAAATAGTTACATTACAAATTAGGCACTCTAGTTCCTTTCATGAAAAAGAACTTTTCCACCAATATATTATAGGTATTTTAAGACTTAACCACTTAATACCACCTATGAAATAAATAGACGAGATTTGTAAATTAAAAAAGAAGGAACTTTTCTAATAGTGATCGTTCTTAAAAAGTTTTTAAAACAATCTTTAAATAAAGAAGATGATACTAACGGTAGGCGCGAGACTCCTCATAGAGTAGCGTGACATGTGAGACCTTAGCAAGCGAGCCGAGGACTCTCATCTCCCGCCCCCATAGTAATCTAACACCCAGGATTAGATAGCTACAATTCTCCATGTGTACTAGCAACAAAGTTTACGAATTCCGCTAAAAAGAAAAATGACACATTTAAACGAAAAACGATTGAACGGTTTTTTAATTTAGAAAAGTATCTACTTTCCTAAATTAAGATGTACCATTCAATCGTTTTTAATCTACTTGATAATCATATTCCTTCGCAAGATCAGGCTTCGCATTTTCAAATTCTGTTTTAATAAAAGGCTTATATGATAAATCAATTCTTTTAACAAAATGAAATTTTTTCAATCTTTCAATTGTTCGATCAATATCGTCCATGTTACAGTACAGGACAACATATTTCAAACGTTTAGAAACAAAATGGATATTTCCGAATTTTCTTAACATTTTTGCTTGCTTTAATGACTGTAAATAAATAATAATACCTTGTCTTTGCACGAACATAGCCTTCTCCTTTAAAAATCCGATAAAAATAGCATATCATATCCCAATTTTCTTTTGCAATGAAACTTTACTAATTAGTTCATTGAAAGAGGTGTTAAATATGTTAGATGAAATATGGGAAAATTTTTTAATTTGTTTAACTACAAATGAAAAACTAATCCTATGTACAAATAAATTAATTTGTGGTGTGAATTTTTTATACGTTCTTCCAAAACAACAAATGAATGAGGAAACTGTCAAAACCATAATTACTACTTGCTCTAAACAATTTACTAAAACATTTACTCTAATCTATCGTATAGAATTCGTCCGTATTGATCAGGAGCAATTAGTTTTTAGACATCGATTTTATGTTCCAAATAAAAAAATGTTTTGTTGTGGGAATGAATGTGTAGATTGTACACGATTTCGAAAATAATCTATCGATTTAAAAGAAGGCTCACTATTAATAATTAATAAATGAGCCATACTTAATCTAACTTATATTACTTTGTTTTACATCCACACTTACCACCGGTTCCACAACCACCAGTACTACATCCTCCGCCTGAATTAACAAAAAATGGATTACCGGCAGGAACTTTCACTGAAGGCGAAACAGCTTGAGCAATTAAGTAACTAGTTTCATCCAGTAACAACTGAATTGCATCTTCGGCTTGTTTAAACGCTGCAATTGTATTATTCAATTGCAATTCTCTCTTCACTTCACTCATATTTTTACGAATTTCTTTATAATCCGGATGATACTTTCCAAAGCGTTGTACATCTTCGTATAAATCTTTCGTTTTCGCAAAGCGATTTATGATGTCTTGTGCGGTCTTGTCATTATTTAAAGCGATATATGAAGCTCTATACTGATCTGCAACATCAGATTGTACGATCATAGAAGCTATTTCTTCTGATACTGACATAAGTTGCAAGGTTTCAATTGTTGCATACATTTCCTCACACCTCCAAGAATAAACTATACCATAAATAATTCGTAAAATAAAAGAACTAGTCCTAGTTATTTTATATGATCCGAAATATTAAATGCTTTAATTTTCCATTTCCCATCAATCAATTCTATATAATTAGCACATGCGTTATTTAAGCTTGTACGAAAATTCACTTTATTAGGATCAATTCGGTGTAGGATCGCTTTAATTGTGTGTGAATGTGCCACAATTATAATTCTTTCCCCATCATGATTTAGAGCTATTTCTTCTAAAGCATGGAATGCTCGCTCCATTAATTGATTGCTCGTTTCCATTCCTATTATTTCATCATTATAAATACGTTCACGAACATCAGATATTGGCTTTCCACTTGCCTCTCCAAATTCCCTTTCAATGAAACCTTCATCTTCTATTATTGTATCTATTTTAGAAAATTCGGCAATTGCCTTTGCCGTTTCCTTTGCTCTTACTAAAGGACTCGATATGATTGCATCCCATTTTTCAGCACTTAAAAAATGCGCACTATCTATAGCTTGCCTTTTACCTATATCATTTAAAGGAATATCTTCTCGACCTTGAATTATATTATTAAAGTTCCAATCAGTTTGTCCATGCCTGACTAAACAAATTTCTGTCATAACTTTTTGCTCCTTTCGAAACTTTGCTATTACTATTGTAGCAAAAAGATATGACAGAATGAACTCTATTAATCCGTTTCATTTTTATTTGACTCATCTTTTGTTTCAGTATTCGTCTCATCACTACTTTGACCTTGTTGTTCCTTTAAAACTTGAAACATATCGATCATAAATGACGCCATTTGAACTTGATTTTGCAATTTATCTACCCGTTGAGGAATGGTTTTGCCAAAAAATTCAAGAGAAGCCAGTCTGAATTCATCTAATTTTTCTGGGTATCGAGTAAGTTTACGATACCACTTCGGCTGTTGCCTTATAAATTTTAAATAATCTTCTTCGCTCTGAATAAAGTCTAATACATCTTTTCTCATAAACTTAATCCTGTCTAAAGTTAAATGGTTGTGACGTCTCTTTTTGTTCGCGTTGACTAGATGTAGCCGGTGATTTAAATTGTGAAATTAATTGTTGAATATTATTTAATGTAGAATTCACATTTGATAAATGATCTTGAATTTGATTAGGATCTAGATTCTTTACAAATGACATCATTTTACCAACATAGCCTTCTTCATTTTGTTTATTCTCGGCTTTTTTAGAACTGATGTTACCACTTCCCGTTCTAAACTCATTCCACACATCACTTTCTTCACCGTATAAATACCATTCTTCAAAATATTGTTGCCATGTTTTCTTACCATTCTTTACTGCTTCTCGTAATTTTGGGTGATCTTTGACAAATTGCCTAAATTGTTCGATTGATGGACGGTTATTTTCATTTCTCATACATCTCACTCCAATTAAAAGCATTTACTACAAAATTATGTATTGAGAATATTTTGGTGCATGTATGGAAATAAAAAAAACAAGCACATAACTTTTGTTATGGCTTGATTTTAATTTATTTTATAAAATTTTGTGTGTAATACTTGTTAAAAGCGCCTACACCAAGTGAAGTATAATCCTTTTTGTACATATTTACTCGATGGCCCTTACTATTAATCCATCCATAGACAGATGCAATACCATCTACATAGTTTGCTGAAATATTTTCACCTGCTAAACGATAAGATACTTCAGCGTCATTTAACCGATCAGCTAAACTTCCATATTTCTTTGAATTATGGTCAAAATACTTGTTTTCAACCATATCTTTACTATGTCCTAAGGCGACTTTTGCTGCTTCACTATTCCATTTTAAAGTAGATAAATTCATTCTACTTCGATAAACATTTGTTAAATTAAAAATTTCTCTTTCTTCTTCATTATCAACTGTTAGTTGCTTAGATTCATCTAAATTCTTCGCGCTTAGTAATTTGCCACTATAGACTAATTCATATGGTCTTTGCTTTATAAGAGTTTCAGGAGAGATAAAACGAACTCCTAATAAACTACCTGTAAAACGGTCAAAATAAAGTTGGGCAAAACTATTATTAATTGCTACAAGTGGTCGTTCATGTAAATCTGTTGTCGATAATTTAAACGTATATTGATTATTTAAGATAGAAAATGCAACTTGTTCATGCAAACTAACATTATCCATTGATTCTTCATAGTGACTTCCTATCATAAATGGAGAAACATCAATTTTATTCCCAGCAACAAATAGCGTTTCCACTTTACCATTTAGCACACCAAATTGGATATATTTTGAAGGATATTTATCGTAAACTAACCAGTCATAATCATATTGAGAAGGAACTTTTCTAGTCGGTTTTCCAAAAACTTTCAAAATTTGCTTCTCACTTTTCCCAATATATTGTGACACTGAATTTTTCGCACTATATGTATCTGCATGTTCAATCATCGGCAAATTCACTTGATTTACTCTTTGAAGATGTTTTACAGCCGACATATTTGCAATCCAATCTTTAAAGAGTGGACTGAACATAAACACAGTAATAAAGCTTATTGTAAAAAAGAAAAGTTTTAAAAGCTTTTCCAATATTTCTCTTCCCTTCCAGGTGAATAAATTCGTTATATATTCATTGTAGCCAAATTATTCAAAAAAATATATAAATTAGTTAAAATACATTTATCAGCTTTTCATTGCTAATTATTGTCATTGATAATATTATATTAGTAGGGATTTTTTCTAAGTAATTTAGGGGGTAATAACATGAAATTTGAAAATACAAATTTAGAGAACCATGTAGTTAATGTAAATTTATTAAATGAAATCATGGAAGAATTAGGTTTTGTTCTTGCTGGTCAATGGGATTACGAAAGAGTAACTTACGATTATAAATTCGAACTTCGTAATGAAATCTACTATTTACGTGTTCAAGGCTATGCTGTTGAAGGTCACGTTGAATCATCACAAGGTAAAATCCAATTACTTAAACCACTTTTAGGTAAGTACTACTATCCACACGGAGTAGAATATGGCGAAGGTGAAAGCTTCCCTCAAACAATCGTTGATAAAAGTGCTGAACTATTAAAGAAAGCTGAAGAACAAATTGCACTTGTAAGTAAGTTCATTATTCTATAATTTATTAAAAAGAGTGAGTAATAGAAGTACAATCTTCTATTACTCACTCTTTTTTTCAGTTCATTTCATTTACTTTGCAAATTAGAAACCTAAAACTGCTTTAATAACAGATGTCGTTTCTCCACCTTCATAAATTACATATAAGAGACTATAAACAAATACACCTGTAATCGCTGTAAAAAACCAAATGATACTTGTAATTGGACCAATCTTTCTATGTAATTTAAGCTTGTTTTTATAACCTGAAAATATCGAAACTAATCCAAATACCCCACCAGTTGTCGCTAAGAAAATATGGAAGAATAAAAATAAATGATAGTACAACTTAATACTATCTGGGCCACCAAATGATGTATTTCCGATAAATATTGTTCTTGTTGCATACACAATGAAAAAGGCTAGTGCAAAAACTCCACCAAAAAACATAACCTTTTTGTGAGCCTCTACTTTTCTTTTTGCAATTAGTACCCAACCTATTGCAACTAAAATAGCACTAATGACAATGAAGCTTGTACTGATTGTTGGTAATATTGGTAAATTCAAAATTTCCACCCCTACGATTTTTTAAGTAACAATGGATTATTACTAATTGGATCAATTTTATTTCCATTTTGTTCTCTTTTAGCCCATTTGAAAAAGTTATAACCTATAACCCAACCATAAACTATTTCCTGGACAATTTTCATTATTACTCCGCCTACTTGTTGATCTTCCCTTGCAGTCATAATATTGAGTACTTCTGGGCCTGAAATATTTAATGATTTTAACAAATCGGGTGACACACATAATTCCATTGCTTTACCCCATAAAACAGGATCTGTATAAGTAGCATAAAAAGAATGACCTGCAAAAATAATAAGTGCACAAGCAGGTGTTAATAGAATACCATTTCCAAACATATAACCTATTTTTTGAATATCCGATAAAGTTTGTCTTTCTGACAAATGATTAATGACTGGGAACCACATAAATATCGCCATGATAAATAGTACATTTGTAAATAAGAAATGATACGTACCATTCGTTTTTACTGTATCAAATACTAGCGGATAGTGGTAAATGGAAAATACACCATTAAAAATAATTAATGCAATTAGTGGCTTAGTGAAAAAAGTAAAAAACAAATTAATGAACTTTGGTTTAAGTATACTTCTCCAAAGCCAATTTGGAATCCCATTGATTATAAAGATAGGTGCTACTAAATATAGTAACGCCATTTCAGTCATATGAGCACTAAATATGATATGTCCTATTAAATCAATTGGACTTCCTTGTGCAATATATATAATTGCGATACCTAAAATAAAATAAACTTTCTGTTTAGTCACTGTAACATTTTGGTTTGATTTAAATTTATTAATTACATAAAAATAAAAAAGGCTTACTAAAACTAAAAATACGAATAAGTATGGACTCCAAAGTGCTTTAAACCCGAACATCCCAAAACTAACCATTAATGCACACCCTTTATCTCTCTTGTAGTCACTAATATTTTCAACTAATGCTTATAAAACTAAAAGTGTAAAATTCAAATAAGCATTAATTCAATCATATAATAAATAAAGAAATAATCCAAACTATTATACTACTAAATTATATAACAGTAATGACCGTTAGTACAAATTAAAATGAAATAAGGAAAAGTCTCATCTGTCTTACTATCAATACTCATATAAAAAAGGAAGTGAATAAATTCACTTCCTTTTTTTATTATAACCAGATAAGTGTTAAGAATGTTAAAAGTGTAATTGCAGCAACAGTAACTCCTGAGTATAAAAAGAATGCCTGTGTGCTATGTCCTTTATTTTTCATATGCATGAAATAGTAAAGTTGGAAAATCAATTGAACTACAGCTAGTAACAAAATAAACGGTACCGTAAAATATGGACTAAATTTATCTCGGTAAATCACAGCTGCAAATGATGCAAGTGTTAAAATAATCATTAATAAAAATGAAATTAATTGTTGCTTCATCTCTTCCTTGTGTTTACGTCTATGGTACTTTAATTCAACTTGATTGTGATGAGAGTGTGTATTTGTACCCATAATTATTACCCCACCATTCCCATTAAATATACTACTGTAAAGATGAAAATCCATACTACGTCAATGAAATGCCAGTATAAACTAGCTACATAAAACTTAGGCGCATTGTATAAATTTAAACCTCTTTTTGCATTTCTAAGCATTAAAGTTGTGATCCACAGTAAACCTACAAAAACGTGGGCACCGTGAGTTCCAACTAATGTATAGAATGATGAACCAAATGCACTACTTTTAATTGTAAACTTATATTCGTGCATATAATGTTTAAATTCGTTAATCTCTAGTATTAGGAAACCTAAACCTAATAAAACAGTTACAAATAACCAAATCATCATTTTTTTATGTTCGAAATTTTTCATGTGGTACATTGCATAAACACTAGTAAGTGAAGATGTTAAAAGTAACATTGTAGCAATGAATACTAATTTAGGTTCGAACATTTCAGCAGCACTTGCTCCACCTGCTGTAGAGTTTCTTAAAGCTAAGAACGTACCAAATAATGAAGCGAATAATACTGTTTCTCCACCAAGAAATAGCCAAAATGCTAAAAACTTATTTTTGCCTTCTTCAGTAGCTTTTTCAGGGTTATGAGGAAACGTTTCGGCTGTAAACTTTTGATTCATTTCCATTATGCTTTAACCCCCTCGTCTACTAAATCTTCCTTGTGAATATGGAAACCGTGATCATCAATCCATGAACGTAAGAACATAGATCCAAAAGTAATCACTAATCCAAGAATTAATACACCTACTGCTGTATGGTTTTTAAGCGTGTCATTATATAATGCCCCAAATGCAGCAACGAATAATCCAAATGACATAACAAACGGTAGAATTGATGAATTTGGCATATGAATATCACCTAATGGCTCTGCAGGTGTCATTTTACCGTCACCTTCCATTTTTTCTACCCATAATGCATCTAAACCACGAACATATGGAATTTGAGCAAAGTTATATTCTGGTGCCGGAGATGAAATTGACCATTCAAGTGTACGACCAACACCCCAAGCGTCACCTTCTGCTTTTTCACCTTTAACTGCTGTGTAAATAACATTAATTAATAATACGATTGTAGCTAGTCCCATGAACATAGCTCCAATTGAACTGATCATGTTTCCAGTATCTAAGCCTTGTCCTGGTAAATATGTAAAGTAACGACGAGGCATACCCATTAAACCTAAGAAATGTTGGATAAAGAATGTTAAATGGAAACCAATAAAGAATAATGTAAATGTTAGTTTTCCTAATTTTTCATTAAGGATTTTACCAAACATTTTTGGCCACCAATAATGTGCACCTGCAAATAGACCAAATACTACCCCACCTACGATTACATAGTGAAAGTGAGCTACTACGAAATAGCTATCATGGAACTGATAGTCAGCAGGAGCTGCAGCGTTCATAATACCAGTTACTCCACCTAATACGAATGATGGAATAAATGCTACTGACCAAAGCATCGGTGTTGTAAAACGAATTTGTCCGCCCCACATTGTTAATAACCAGTTAAAGATTTTAACTCCTGTAGGAACAGCGATCGCCATTGTTGCTACTGCGAAAATCGCATTCGCAACTGCGCCAAGACCATCTGTAAACATGTGATGGGCCCATACCATGAATCCTAAGAAACCGATTAAAACTGTAGCGAATACCATTGAAGAATACCCGAATAATCTCTTCTTAGAAAACGCTGGAATGATATCAGAGAAAATACCAAACGCTGGTAAAACAAGTATATATACCTCTGGATGTCCAAATATCCAGAATAAATGTTCAAATATCATTGAATTTCCACCTAATGAAGCATCAAAGAATGCAGTTCCGAATAGGCGGTCAAACATTAGTAATGCTAACCCAATTGTAAGAGCTGGGAATGCAAATAAGATAAGTGCAGATGTTACAAATACTGTCCAAGTAAATAGTGGCATACGCATGTAAGTCATACCAGGAGCACGCATGTTAATAATCGTTGCTAGGAAGTTAATACCACCTGCTAATGTACCAATACCTGAAATTTGTAGTCCTAATAGATAGAAATCTACACCATGTGATTTACTTGCCAACGCAAGGGTTGCATATGATGTCCAACCTGCATCAGGTGCTCCACCTAAGAACCAACTTAAGTTTAAGAAAATTCCCCCGAAGAAAAATAACCAAAAACCTAAAGAGTTTAAAAACGGGAATGCTACGTCACGAGCACCAATTTGTAAAGGTACTACCGCGTTAAAAAATGCAAAGATCAACGGCATCGCCGCTAAGAAAATCATTGTTGTACCATGCATTGTTAATACTTGGTTGTATGCATCACCAACTAAAAACGTGTTGTCTGGCTTTATTAATTGTATACGAATAAATAACGCTTCCATTCCACCAACTAAGAAAAATAATCCACCTGCTATTAAATACAGGATTGCAATTTTCTTATGGTCGACTGTCGTTAAGTAGTCCCACACTAGTGGTTTCTTTTTCGCTACAGAACTCACAGTATTACCCCCTTTGCTTCATATCCAATAGATTATTTTGCAATTTTCAAGCTAGTTAAATATGCAGTTAACGCATTAATTTCATCCTCAGTTAAATCGCCATATTTACCAGTCATAAGATTTCCTGGTTTCATAGCTTCTGGATTTGTTAACCATTTTTTTATGTTAGCTTCATTATTTTTAGCAATACCAGCAACCATATCACGATCACCAAAGTTAGCTAAGTTCGGAGCTAGACGTGCAACTGGTGGTCTTGTGTCATTTGCATCAGCAGCATGACAACCAATACAGCTTTGTTTGAAGATTTTTTCGCCCTCTTGAGCATCCGCAGTTACAGCTTGACCTTTTTGATCTTTCATAGAAACTAACCATTTGTCATAATCAGCTTGGCTTACAGCTTTAACTTTAAATTGCATTAATGAATGCGAAGGACCACAAAATTCTGCACAGAAACCATTATATGTACCTTCTTTATTTGCTGAAAGCCACATTCTATTTGTACCTTCAGGGTTTGTATCGATTTTACCAGCTAATGATGGTACCCAGAATGAGTGTTTAATATCTTCACCTTTTAGGTTTAAGATAACTTTTTTCCCAACTGGAATAATCATGTCTTGAGAAGTCACGAATTTTTGTTTCGGATACTCAAATTCCCACCAGAATAGATGAGCGTTTACATTGATTACAATTGCATCCTTTTTCTTCTCATCTTTAGCAATTTGTTTTTCATCAGAAAGCTTGAATGTTTGAGATACTGTTGGTACTGCTAATACAATAAGTAAAATAACAGGAATAATTGTCCAAAGCAGCTCTAAAGTATGATTACCTTCAACTTGCTTAGGAATGACATTTTCTTCACCTTTACGATGGCGGAATTTCACCACTACATAAAGGAAAAGAACTGTTACTACAGCAACAACGAATACCATGATAATAGTACTAAGCTTCATAAGATCGTATTGCATTTGTGCTACTTCACCTTGAGGAACAAGTGTTGATTGATTTGCGTTTCCACATGCACTCAATATCACTGCTATCAAGGAAATTAGCGAGACTAATCGCCAATGTTTCATAAGTATACTTCCCCCTCTTTCAATTTAAAGTGTTTCATTCTTATTTGAAAATAAGATTAAACAATCAATAAAATTTTCCCCCGTAATACCCCTAATTAAAACGAAATTGTAAACACAATCATTGACATGAATAGAAGAGTTAAATAGTTAATTGAATAAATAAACATTAATTTAGCGAACTTTTGATCGTCCTTTTGTTTATAACAATATATTCCTAAAATAACCCAGCCTATATTCAATATTGTTGCAAAAATAATAAATGGTAAACCTAGAGCTTGCATGTAAAATGGCAATGGTAATAAACATAATACCCAGATCATCACTTGACGTTTTGTCATTTCAAATCCGTACACCACTGGTAACATTGGGATTCCTGCTCTTCTGTATTCTTCAGAGCGTCTCATCGCAAGTGCTAAAAAGTGTGGTGGTTGCCATATAAACATGATTAAAAACAGCATCCAAGCAATAAAATGCAAATTCGCATCCATTGCCGCCCATCCAATTAATGGGGGTGCTGCACCAGATATACTACCTACTACTGTGTTTAACGTGTAATTACGTTTCGTCCAAAGAGTGTATAGTACGATATATGTAAATGCACCAATAAATGCATATACAACAGCCATTAAAGTAGTAAAAGCCATGAATGTAAAGCCAAGAATCAATAAAAATATTCCAAGTGAAATTGTAATACTTGGTTTAATATTACCTGTAACAGTTGGTCTATTTTTTGTTCTTTCCATGTATGGATCAATATCTCTATCAATGTAGTTATTGATAACACATGATCCTGCAATAATTAATGAAGAACCAATTATTGTAAGTATTGCTTTAGGTAAAGAATCTAATATGTCTAATCCATTTAATTGGATTGCTAACCAGATACCTGTAAACGTTGTCAGTATATTAGATTTTACGATCCCTATTTTCATCAAAGAAAGCAAATCTTTCCTTAATGAAGTAGAAGGATGATCCATCTCACTGTCATTAGAAACATTATTAGCTAATTGTTCCAAGTCAATCCTCCTCTTTTCAATAAAACATCAATAATTTAATGACTTACTAATAGTCATTAATGAAAATTTAATTACAGCCTATATCTATTAAACTAAACTGAATGAAATTTTTGCAATTAATATATGTACAAATTGTGTACGTTTCAAAAAAATTTTAACGTAAACAGTCTCTCTTTTCAATACTAAATACTATTTAATTATAAAATTAATTATTTCTATATTTTAAAAATGAATACATCCAAAGTTAAGAAAAAACAAATATTATGTCTAAACATGTAGGTAATCTTTGAATTTTGTGTCGATATCTTATATGATATAGTAGTATTATTTGCAGAATAATTTTTTTAATAGATAAATTTTAAAATGAATTATTATTTTATAAAAGTGGGTGTATATACTTTGCTACGTGTTTTAAAAGGGGTATCATTAATAACCTCATTCATACTTCTAATTGTTCTATTGGGTGGGGCACTCGTAACAAAGACAAATTCTGGACTAGGTTGCGGAAAATCATGGCCATTATGTAAAGGTCAAATCATTCCTGATAATTTAACCATTGAAACGGTAATTGAGTTATCTCATCGAGCTGCTTCAGGTCTTGCTGGGATATCTGTATTATTACTTGCCGTGCTTGCATGGATTATTATTCCTCAAAAAAGAGAAACGAAATTTTTAGCAATCATTTCTTGTGTATTTCTAGTTGCACAAGCATTAATCGGCGCTGCAGCAGTTGTGTGGGGACAGATTCCCGCTGTGAGAGCCATCCATTTTGGTATTTCACTCATCTGTTTTGCTGCTGTTGTCATGTTAACACTATTAATTTTTGAACGTGATCGCAACTATCAAAAAGATACATTTTTTGTTGGAAAAAAAATGAAATTCCATACTTATGGTCTATGGATTTATTCGTATATAGTTGTGTACACTGGTGCTTTAGTTCGACACGAAAAAGCTAGTCTGGTTTGTCCGAGCTGGCCAATGTGTAGTAAAGTTAACAACGGATTCCCAACTCAATTCCACGAATGGGTTCAAATGGGACATAGACTAGCAGCATTCATGCTATTCATTTGGGTATTAATTGCTTTTTTACATGCATTTAAACATTACAAACAAGAGCGTGGAATTTATATAGGCTGGTTAATTTCATTAATTTTAGTTAGCCTACAAGTCATTTGTGGTGCATTAATCATCATGACAAACTTAAACATTTACGTTGCACTTACGCATGCAATTTTAATTTCTTGTTTATTTGCGATCTTTAGTTTCCAATGTTTAGTTTGTACTAGAAGCCAAAAATCAAAGTCTCAACTATTACAAAATAAAACTGTTTCATAAATAAAAAAGGTATTTCTCCTACTAAATTGTAGAAGAAATACCTTTTTTATTATCTTTGTTCAAGTTCAATTAATAAGTCACCTGTAGCTATACTTTCACCTGACGTTATAAATAAATCCCTTACTACCCCAGTGAATGGAGATTGAACAGTCGTTTCCATCTTCATTGCCTCTGTAATCGCTAACGTTTGCCCTTTCTCAACTACATCACCTTTTTTAATTAAAACATCTAATACGGTACCTGGCATCGTTGCATTAATATGATTCGGATTACTTGGTTCACCTTTTCTTTTTTGGATTACGGTAGATTTAATCGAATAATCTTTTATGACGATTTCACGTGGTTGTCCGTTTAATTCGAAATAAATGACTCTAGTTCCATCTAATTGTGCTTGGCCAATTGAAACTAGTTTGACAATCAAAGTTTTACCACGCTCGATATCTACTTTTATTTCCTCATCTAACTTCATCCCATGGAAAAATGTAGGTGTATCTAGTACCGATAAGTCGCCATAGCTATCAACATTTTTTTGATAATCCATATAAACTTTTGGATATAGACAATATGCTAATACATCAAAATTTGTTACTTGTCGCTTTAATGAACGATATAAATATTCTTCAACATCCTTAAAGTCAATCGGCTTTAAAGTCTCACCAGCTCTTTCAGTTAACGGCTGTTTACCCTTTAAAATAATTCGTTGTAAACTTTTCGGGAATCCTCCATGAGGTTGTCCTAAGTGTCCTTCGAAGAACTCAACTACTGAATCAGGAAAATCGATTCCTTCTCCTTTTTCATAAATATCATCTTCGTCTAAATTATTTTGAACCATGAATAATGCCATATCACCAACAACCTTTGAAGATGGTGTTACTTTTACGACATCTCCAAATAATTGATTAACACGGCCGTACATATCTTTAACTGATTCAAAACGTTCACCTAAGCCTACTGCTTTCGCTTGTTGCTTTAAATTAGAATATTGGCCACCAGGCATTTCATGTTGGTATACCTCTGTATGCGGGGACACCATTCCACTTTCAAAGCTACTATAATATTTTCGAACACCTTCCCAATAAGTAGAAAGCTGTTCAAGACCTTTAATATTTAAATTCGTTTCAAAATCTGATCCTTGTAGCGCATAATATAAGCTATTTGCGCTTGGTTGAGAAGTTAAACCTGACATACTTCCAATTGCCACGTCAACAACGTCTATACCCGCTTCAATTGCTTTTACGTATGTGTACAAGCCGTTTCCACTTGTATCATGTGTATGCAGGTGAATAGGCAAATTAACAGTATCTTTTAATTCACTAATTAATGCATAAGCTGCTTGAGGTTTTAATAAGCCAGCCATATCTTTAATGGCAAGAATATGCGCACCAGCAGATTCTAAGTCCTTAGCAAGCTCTTTATAATAGGCTAAATTATATTTTGTTCTTGTTGGATCTAAGATATCACCAGTGTAACAAATAGAAGCTTCAGCTAACTTACCATTATCACGAACAGCATCAATTGCCACTTCCATACCTTTTATCCAGTTTAAGCTATCAAATATACGGAATACATCTATTCCAGCTTGTGCAGATGCTTCAATAAATTTTTTAACAAGATTATCTGGATAATTTTTATACCCAACTGCATTTGAACCTCTTAATAACATTTGGAATAAAACATTTGGAACTTGTTCTCTTAAATTTAATAATCTTTCCCATGGATCTTCGTTTAAGAATCGGTAAGCGACATCGAATGTTGCCCCTCCCCACATTTCCATAGAAAATAAGTTTGGTAATAATTTTGACGTTTGCTCCGCAACTGCCTGCAAGTCTTTCGAACGAATTCGTGTTGCGAGTAGCGACTGATGAGCATCTCTAAACGTTGTATCAGTAAATAATACATTTGGCTGATTTTTTAACCATTTAGAAAATTCGTCTGGTCCAAGCTTATCTAATAATTGTTTCGTTCCTTTATCAGCAACTTGGATATCACTCACATTCGGTATAATTACCTCTTCAAAAGTAGGTTTTTCCTTCACAGTAATGCCTGGAAACCCATTAACAGTTACATTTCCGACATAATTTAAAAGTTTAGTTCCACGGTCTCTACGTTTTGCAAAAACAAATAATTCAGGTGATGAATCAACAAAAGATGTATTATATTCTCCTGATAAGAAATCAGGATGCTGCATAACATTTTCTAAAAATGGAATATTTGTTTTAATACCTCTGATTCGGAACTCTCTTAAATTTCGGTTTAACTTTGCAATTGCTCCGTCAAATGTTAGCGCGTGAGTTGTCACTTTTACTAGCAGCGAATCATAGTACGGAGTGATTACAGCCCCTTGAAAGCTATTCCCAGTATCAAGTCTTACGCCAAATCCTCCACCTGAACGGTACGCCATTATTTTCCCTGTGTCAGGCATAAAGTTATTTAAAGGATCTTCCGTCGTCACACGAGCTTGAATGGCAAATCCTATTCTAGGGATATGATCTTGCGTTGGAATACCAACTTTATCACTATGTAAGCTATTACCTTGTGCAATTAATATTTGTGTTTGCACGATGTCAATCCCAGTTATCATTTCTGTGATTGTATGTTCAACTTGAACACGTGGATTCACCTCAATAAAATAGAAGTCATTCCCAGAAACTAAAAATTCAACTGTACCAGCATTTACGTATTCAACATCCTTCATTAACTGAACAGCAGCATCACAAATTCTTTGTCTTAAGTCTTCTGTAATTGATGTACATGGCGCTACTTCAACTAATTTTTGATGTCTACGTTGAATCGAGCAATCTCTTTCAAATAAATGAACGATATTCCCTTGATTGTCTCCTAAAATTTGAACTTCAATATGTTTCGGATTTTCGATATATTTTTCCACATATACTTCATCATTACCAAAAGCCGCTTTTGCTTCTGATTTCGCACGTTCATATGCTTCCTTCAAACCTGACTGAGTACGCACGATTCTCATACCACGTCCACCACCACCTAGGGCAGCTTTAATAATTATTGGATAGCCATATGCTTCGCCAAACGTAACAACGTCTTGTAAGCTTTCTACAGGTCCATTGCTACCAGGTATAATTGGTAATTTTGCATGAAGAGCTTGTTGTTTTGCCTTAATTTTATCACCAAACATATCAAGATGTTTTGAATGAGGACCAATAAAGATGATTCCTTCTTCTTCACATCTTTGTGCAAACTTTATGTTTTCAGATAGGAATCCATATCCTGGATGGATTGCATCTACACTATTTTTCTTAGCAATTTCAATAATTCCATCAATATCAAGATAAGCATCAATTGGTTTTTTTCCTTTTCCAACTATATATGCTTCATCAGCCTTATAACGGTGGTACGAACCTTCATCCTCTTTTGAATAAATACCAACTGTTCTAATTCCTAATTCTGTACATGCTCTAAAAACTCGAATGGCTATTTCGCCACGATTAGCAACTAAAACCTTTTTAATTTGTTTCGTAAAAGTCATTATAAAGCCTCCCGTATTCATGAAAGATAATTATCAATAAATAAACAATAAAGTTTACTAAGATCAATATAAATTGTTACAAAGTTTCTTTTGAAATTTTATTTCGTATTGATATATTCATTAAAATACCTGCCATCGAAAGCATAACGATCATGGATGTTCCTCCATAACTAACATAAGGTAAAGGAACACCTGTAAGTGGGATAAGGGAAGTTACCCCGCCAATATTAATAAATGTTTGAATTGCGATCATCGCGCATATACCTGTTGCTAATAACGTATCGAATGAATCATTCGATTTATGTGCAATGAGCAAACCACGCCATACGATTAAAAATAAACAAGTAATGACAATAACGACTCCAATTAAACCTGTTTCTTCGCCAATTATTGCCAAGATAAAGTCTGTGTGAGGTTCAGGTAAGTACCCTAATTTCTGTATACTTTTACCTAACCCTACTCCCGTTAGACCACCATTAGCAAATGCAATCATTGAATTTACTATTTGAAATCCAATCCCTTGAGCATAGTCAAATGGATTACGGAAAGCTAAAAACCGATTTACTTGTACATCTGTTAATCCAACACCAAAACTTACGCAAAAACTAACAAGCGGATAGAGTACCAGTACTCCACCTGTAAACAATACAATCAGTCTTTTTACGATAAATCCGCTACAAAACGAAACGGTCGCACATGCAAGTATAATTAAAATAGCTGTTCCTGTATCAGGCTGCATCCTAAGTAAAACGACAAATAATAAGACTACAATCCAAGGGGCAAAAAGCATTTTCCAGTTTTTTGTAATTCCTTTTTGTCGCTTTGAGTACCAACCTGCTAACAGCATAATTGAACTTAATTTAATTAACTCAGCAGGTTGAATTCCAAAAACCCAACTTTTTGCGTTATTAACTACTTGACCAAATAGCAATACTGCTATTAGTAACAAAATACTAATGATTAAATTTAAAAATAAAATAATTCTTTTCCGAAAAATAGTTGCTGGCATTAACATTAAAAATATAAAAGCTACCATACCAACTTCAAATGACAATAATTGTTTTCGAAAAAAATAATCACTAGGCCAGTGCATGCTTTGATAACGAATTGTTGGTAATGCCGAACTTGCACTATAAACCATAATCAATCCAAATAAACATAAAATAAGTAGTGGAACTATAATCATATAATCCATATTCTTCAAATATTTTTTTAACATTATTAAATCATCCCTGCTCTGATTCTTTATACATTATGTATTCAACGATTTTGCTAAATTCCCTTTTTAAATAATCATATTGTAACATAGATTAATAGATTAATTCCCTTTGTATTTTTAAAAAATGGCTGTTTTTGAAAACTTTGTTGTTAATAATCATTTAGATTCCCTATTCCCCACTTTAAGTTGCTCCTAGTTATTATCTTATTGCCTGAAAATGTCCTAAAAAAATATCAAAAAAGCTCAAACAACTTAATGTTTGAGCTCATGAAAATTGAAACTATTTATTTTTTTTGTTTGTGTATGCTTCATGCAAAGCAGATAATTGACGTTCAAGTTCTGAAAGAAGGTCTTTACCTTGCTCAACTTCAATTAAACCAAGTCGAGAAGCAAAATCAATTTCTCTAGAAAGACCGAACATTTGAGTATCTAAAACCTCTTCATATAGAGGGCATTGTGGCATTGTTAAATGATCAAGTTGTACATTTATTAATTTTAGTATCTTTTCAGCATCTTTTTTTAGTAATTCAAATGCTTTTTCTTTATAATCTGTTACAGCATCAGACCTCAATTTTCTCCCTCCGCTTCCGTACACGCTATACTATTTAATATTATAGTTCTTTTTAATAAAAATCAACACTTAAGCTATATATTTCCAAATATGTAAAAAAACATTTACATGCTCAATCTAAATCACTTGTTTCATCAAATCAAGTATAGTACATTTTCACGTTTTGATTCTTTTACTACTATCTATTTTTAAAATATAACTGATTTCCCTTCCAAGTTGCTCGCTTCCATTGGAGCTGGTAGTGCGATACCTCGTTATATTAAATCCTGCTAAGTTCTCATCTTCCTTATATAACCAAACCAGTCTCACCTATCAGATTAAACATATTCTTAATCAACGGTTTGCTTAAAATATACTTCTTCAAAAGCAATGCCCTATTTGAAAAGAGCCATTTTTATGATTATTTATCAATATTTTGACTAATAAATTGCCTTACGATTGTTAATAGTCGTACACTATAGATATATTTTGTATTCGAAGGAGTTATACAATGAGTGATGTATTTTTAATTACAGGCGAAGTAGATTTCCCCCTAACAATCGATCCAAGTGTTTGGATATTTGATGAACGAAAAATTGAGTTAGAGAACTTATTTAATGACGACCAAGTGAAAGAAGATGCAAATGAAAAGTATACAAAAGCGGTATCAAAGCACTGGGATCGAGAAATTACTGAAGGTTCAAAGATAGACAATAGTCAACCTTTTGCAGCCCAGAAAAAACAATGGTTAAAAGAGTCCTATGCGATGCCATTTTCTTATTTCATAGAAAATAGCAAACCTAGAAACCGAAATCAAGATGTTACAATAGAAACAGAAAATTCAACGATTGTTTTACCTTTTGAAACTGTTTTTGAAAGTTTTTTAGCATTTTCAAATAAAGGTAAAATGATTACTGAAGGTGGACCCGTACATCTTTACTTTAACGACGGTTCAAACAAAGAGTCACCGATTACGTCAATTCGTAAGATAATTTTCTAAACAAAAGAACATCCTACCTGTTTTACTCGGTAGGATGTTTTTTTTAAAGTAGGTCTGCAGCAAGTTGTGCTATTGATGAGCGTTCCCCTTTAATTAACTTTACGTGTCCACTAATTTTTTGGTCCTTAAATTTCTCAACAACATATGTTAACCCATTGTTATATTCATCTAAATATGGATGGTCAATTTGTTCTGGATCACCCATTAAAACAATTTTACTCCGATCTCCAACACGAGTTAAAATCGTCTTGACTTCATGTCGTGTCAGATTTTGAGCTTCGTCAATAATAATAAATTGCTCAGGTATACTTCTACCTCTAATATAAGTTAAGGCCTCCACTTCTATAGAGCCCATCCCAGCTAAAATGGCATCCAGTTCACCTGGTTTTTTAGTATTAAATAAATATTCTAGATTATCATAAATCGGTTGCATCCATGGTCGTAGTTTTTCATCTTTCTCACCTGGTAGATAACCTAAATCTTTCCCAACAGGTACGATTGGTCTTGCAACTAATAACTTTTTATAATTTTGAAGGTCCTCTGTTTGCATAAGTCCTGCTGCTAAAGCTAATAATGTTTTTCCTGTACCAGCTTTACCAATTAATGTAACAAGTGGAATATCATCTCTTAATAATAATTCTAATGCCATCGATTGTTGAGCATTTCTTGGTCGAATTCCCCATATATGTTCATTTGAAAAAACAAACTTTTTGATCTTCGTTCCAGTTTTGTCTACGATACCTAAAGCTGAACTTGAACCACCTAAGGCGTCTTTCAAAACAATAAATTGATTTGGATAAAACGGATGATTCGCAATATCTGAAACTGGCAACTCTGCTTTTTCATAAAATTTATTTAATAAATCTGTATTTATGTAGTACTCTAAATAACCAGTGTAAATATGATCTACTTCAACTACCCTATCACTTAAATAATCTTCAGCTAGTAAATTTAAGGCGTCAGCTTTTACTCGAACTAACGTATCTTTACTAACCAAAATGACGGTTTTTCCACTTACCTTCGCCTCTTCTTCAAGTGATAAGTTTTTAGCAACTGCTAAAATTCGATTATCATTTGTTTTTTCTACAAATATTTCTTGAAGCTGTTGAAATGATCGATGATTTAATTCAATTCTAAACGTACCACCATTTTCAAGAGGAATACTTTCATGCAATTTTCCTAGTTCTCGAAAGCTATCGATTAATTTGGAAACATATCTAGCATTGCGACCAACCTCATCCATATATCTCTTCTTTGAATCTACCTCTTCTAATACAACTGCAGGTACAACGACATCGTTGTCTTCAAATGAAAAGATTGCTAGTGGGTCTTGCAATAGTACATTGGTGTCGAGAACATATATTTTACTCAATCCTTAACCTCCTGACTCAAATAACTAAGAATAAAATAATTTTATTTAATTCTAAAAACATGTTTTAAAAACATGGTTACTAGTCAAAGAATGGACGAACCGTTTATATATTATATGAAATTCCCTATACTTTAGAATACGTTTTAATTACTATCAAGCCCCAAAGGTTTTCAATCCGTTTAGTACAGCTAAATCTAATTTCTTTGCAGCTCTTTCATCATATGTTTTTGCGTATGCTGGCTCTGTCACTATTTTTGAGCCATAAAATAATATATTTTTAACTTCTTTAATCTCAACTTCAATACAAGCTAACTTTAATGGAATTGAAGGCAATTGCTTTGTTAAGACTTTTGCATCTCCTAAAATACTGTACACTGTTTCATTTGAAAATAAGCTTAATGAAACTCCTTGAACTGCTTCAATATTTGAAACAATAAATGATCGTTGATCTACTGCAAAACGAATTGTTTTATCATCTAACGCGATCAACCAAGAAATTGCATTTGTTACCGGAGTATTTTTTTCGTTGTTCATAGTACTTAAAAATACAATTTTTTCTCTGTTGCAGTCTTCAAATAAAACAGGCGACAATGTTTTCTCAATACTATTTGCCATCAAGGTTTCATCTCCTTTAAATAAAGAGTATACTAATATAATTCAAAGTTTACCTGAAAACTTCCTGCTAATTAGATTGATTTCTAAAAATATATTCTGAACCGTGCTATAATTATGTTAACTTAAGTTATAGATATAAGGAGAGAAACTTTACATGAGAGTTAAATGTATGATTTGTGATAAAACAGAATCCATCAGTGATGAATCACCAATCGCAAAAAAATTAAGAAATCGTCCTATCCATACATATACTTGTTCTGAATGTTACGATCGAATTGCTGTAAAAACTGAACAAAGAATCGCTACTGGTAAATTCCGTTTTTTAAAGCCAATGAAAGACAATGATGAATGGTAAAAACAATCTATTAACAATCTATTTTTTATATTTTTTCAAAGGTTGTAATAACGTATATTTTTGGTTTTAAAAAGAGATCAACATTCTTTTATAACGGAGCCTATTCAAAAAAAAAGCCTAGATTTTAATTTCTAGGCTTTTAATATTTCTCTGGATTTACTTTTACTTGATCTAAGAAACAATCGATCATTTCAATTGGAAAACGAGTTGTTCGTTCTTTCTCCCCTTGAGTAAAGGTAATTAAATAATAATCATCAATCACTTCAATTTGTACATCTGAAACTTTATGATCTTCCTTTAAAATCGAATCAAACATCTCATAAGTCTCTTTTGCGGCTTCATCAGATGGTCTTGCATCATATATTACTTTAATTGTTAACCAGTTATATAAAGCATCCTGAACAGAATTCATCATATTCCCACTTTCTAAATCAGTTAAACTTATGTAGTCGCTTTATTCTTTTTGGATTGATGTAATCGAATTTTATATATTCCTAATACAAATACACTAGCTAGTAATGCTTCTACAATCGGAATTCTAAGTGCTAAAAATGTTAGAAAACTACAACCGAACATTAATAAAATATAAGTAATTAACATTTTAAGTATACTTAATTTCTTAGCAAATCCTAAATGATATACAACGATACTAAGAACAACGATCATTCCATATAATATCCACATAGAAAGTTTCGTATCGTTCGTTAGATTAATTAATTGTGTAATGACAAATCCTAACCCTTGTGGAGTTTGCAATTTGATATCCCCCTATAAAATAATAAAACCGACTAATTTCTAGTCGGTTTTTATTATATCATAATTATTTTAAAATTTAATTATTCTTATTCAGCGAATTTTTTCTTTTTCGCTACACGCTCACGCTCATTTTTATCAAGAATCTTTTTACGTAAACGAATTGATGAAGGTGTAACTTCACAATATTCATCATCATTTAAGTATTCTAATGATTCTTCAAGAGTCATTAAACGTGGTTTTTTCATTGTTGTTGTTTGGTCTTTATTAGCTGAACGAATGTTAGTTGCTTGTTTAACTTTAACAACGTTTACTGAAAGATCATTTTCACGATTGTGTTCGCCAACGATCATACCATCATATACTTCTGTTCCAACTTCAAGGAAAATCACACCACGGTCTTCTAATCCCATAATACCGTAAGTTGAAGCTTTACCAGTCTCCATAGATACTAATACGCCTTGACGACGTCCACCAACTTGACCTTGGATTGCTGGTTGATAACTGTCAAATGTATGATTAATAATTCCATAACCACGAGTTAATGTTAAAAACTCAGTTGTATAACCAATTAGGCCACGAGCAGGCACCATAAATGTTAAACGAACTTGGCCACTACCATTATTTACCATGTCTTTCATTTCACCTTTACGAGCTCCCATTGATTCCATGATAGAACCAGTATACTCTTCAGGAACATCGATTTGAACATGCTCAACAGGCTCACATTTTACACCATCAATATCACGAATAATAACTTCAGGTTTAGAAACTTGTAGTTCATATCCTTCACGACGCATGTTTTCAATTAAGATTGATAAGTGAAGTTCTCCACGACCACTTACGATCCAAACATCAGGAGAGTCAGTGTTTTCTACACGTAAACTAACATCTGTTTGAAGTTCTTGTAATAATCTTTCTTCAATTTTACGTGAAGTAACAAATTTACCTTCACGACCAGCGAATGGTGAGTTATTTACTAAGAATGTCATTTGAAGAGTTGGCTCATCAATACGTAAAATTGGAAGTGCATCTTGGTATTCAGCAGGACAAACTGTTTCACCAACATTGATATCTTCCATACCAGATACTGCTACTAGGTCACCAGCATGAGCTTCTTCAATTTCAATACGTTTTAATCCGATAAAACCGAACATTTTTGTGATACGGAATTGTTTAACTGATCCATCAAGTTTCATTAAAGCAACAGATTGACCAACTTTCATTGTTCCGCGGAAAATACGTCCAATCCCAATACGTCCTACGTAATCATTGTAATCTAATAATGTTACTTGGAATTGTAATGGTTCTTCACTATTATCGATTGGTGCAGGGATATGCTCAATAATTGTGTCGAATAAAGCATTCATATTGTTTTCTTGTTTTGCAGGATCAGATTCTAAACTTGAAGTTCCGTTAATTGCTGAAGCAAATACTACTGGGAATTCAAGTTGATCTTCATTAGCTCCTAATTCAATAAATAAATCAATTACTTCGTCTACTACTTCTTCTGGACGAGCAAAATCACGGTCAATTTTGTTTACAACAACGATTGGTGTTAAATGTTGTTCTAAAGCTTTTTTAAGAACGAAACGAGTTTGAGGCATACATCCTTCATATGCATCAACTACTAATAAAACTCCGTCTACCATTTTCATGATACGTTCTACTTCTCCACCAAAGTCAGCGTGACCAGGTGTATCCATGATGTTAATACGTTTTCCTTCGTATTGAATTGCTGTGTTTTTAGCTAAAATAGTAATACCACGTTCACGTTCTATATCATTTGAGTCCATTGCTCGTTCATTAACACTTTCGTTTGAACGGAATGTACCAGATTGTTTTAATAGTTCATCAACTAATGTTGTTTTACCATGGTCAACGTGCGCAATAATCGCTATATTGCGTAAATCTTCTCTTTTTTTCAAGTATATTCACTCCTAAAATGTTTACACATCTGTTTTCATTATTAACTAAAACATTATAGCACATGCATTGAGTAATATCTCAATAAATTATTTATTATCTACTATAAAATTTATACAAAAATTTGGTAAAGAAAGTTTTTTCAAATTTACAACGTATTCAACATTCTGTAAAATAGAATCTGGAACAGGGGGTTTCACAATGTCAAGCGCAAAATATCGTCTATTAGTTATTGCCATTTTATCTGTCATTTTTCTTATTCTTGTAGGGGTTACTTTAGCTGAAAAAAGTGTTATTGGTGCATGCATCTCACTTATTTTATCAATCCTAACAGTAGGTTATGGTTTCATAACGCGTGCAAAATTAAAAAGAGAAGGTAAGCTATAATACTTACCTTCTCTTTTTATTTCGGAAAAAATTCAATATAATTTGTTAATAATTCTTTTTGGATTGAAGAATTACTTACTAACACTGAACTTTTATTTAATATTGAAAGTTCTTCATTAGTAAGCGTCGTACATAAGCCACCAAGTTCTTCAACAATTATTTTTCCAGCTGCAAAATCCCACGGAGAAAGTCTTGGTGTAATATATGCGTCGATTCTCCCTGTTGCTACATAAACCATTTCAATGGCTGCCGAACCATAAGACCTACTACCCCTTATCTTTCTTACAAGACTTCCAAGTTTCTCATGATTTAAATATCGATTTTTAGTCAACCAGATCGCATTTATAGCTATAATCGCTTCTTCCAAAACAACTTCTTTTAATGGCTCAATTTTTTTATCATTAAGAAAGGCACCTTCACCTTTTTTGGCAAAATAAAGTTCATTATGTATTACATCAAAAATAAATCCCATTTTTCCAATACCATTTTCATAAATACCTAATGAAATTGCAAAATTTCGTTTTTGATGAACAAAATTCATTGTTCCATCAATAGGATCAAGTATCCAAACAATTCCATTTACTTTATTTAGTTCATCGCCTTTTCCTTCTTCACCAAGCAAGAAATGGTTAGGATATTTTGATTTTATTTCCTTATAAAAAAATTTTTCTATTTCTTCATCTTTATTAGTAACTAAATCATTTTCATTTGATTTCGTATTAATTGTAATGGAGTCGTATAGAGAGGTTTTTATATTTCCAGCTGCTTCAAACAGTAGTTTTCTTGCAAATTGTTCAATTTCAATCCAATCTTCATTCATTTTAAACACTCCAATATCTACATCGTAAACTAGTTGAATTGTTCTCCTGTATATCAGTTTACCAATTATATCCTAAAAAAATCTAATGAAATGATTTTTAATTCTAATTTTGAGGAACTTTTTTTTGGAGGTGGGCATACATTAAATCATTGGGCGGAGAAAAGTGTGCACAGAAAAACGAACCTACTTAAAGGTTCGGTAAATAAAACTCGCTAGGCTTCTAAACGAATTAATTCTAATCTTAATACTTCTAATTTCTTTTTAGATTCAATCATTGCTTCGCTATCATTAACTGTCATTGCATCAAATAAAGTTGCAAGTTCATAGTCTAATTCTAATCTAAGTACCGGAATTCTCTTTTCAGCATCAGTTCTTTTTAAAGCATTAATCACTTGTCTCATTAATATCCCTCCATAGTATAAGTTTGCAAAACATACTGTGTTCAGTTTAATTAACTAAATTTTCAGATTTTTATTTTGCTACTAATATATGTTATTTGAGCTTATAATGTAACTATTTTATAGAGAAACATTCTACCCATTTGTTTTTGGACAAACATGGTATAATAATTAGAGAATTTTTTCTAGGGGGTCCAAAATGAATCAACGTTTTTTTACAGAAAGTGATTTTGAAATCTTTACGACAGATGCAACGCTTGAAAATAGAATGAATTTGATCCAAACAAACATTCAACCAAAATTTAAGGAAATTGAGCAAGAAATCTTACCATTCTTAAATGACTCAACAGACGAAATTTTTTATGCCCATATTGCCAAACATGCTCGACGTACTGTCAATGCTCCAAAAGATACTTGGATAGCATTTGCAACAAATAATCGAGGGTATAAAATGCTTCCACATTTCCAATTCGGACTTTGGGGTACTCATCTTTTTGTTTGGTTTGCTAATATCTACGAAAGTGCAAACAAACAATCAATTGCAAAAAATTTTGATAAGAGCAAAAATAAACTTTACAAAATAATTCCAAAAAACTACGCTATTTCTTACGATCACATGAAACCTGATGTTTTCCTAAAAAGTAAAATGAAAAAAGAAGAATTTAATCAAGGTATTCAAAGATTTTACGATATCAAAAAAGCAGAATACCTATGTGGAATCACTATTCCAAAAGACGAGGCAATTACACTTTCAAAAGATGAACTAATCAATCGAATAAAAGATACTTATAACACTTTACTTCCTTTATACAAAATCAGTATAAGTGAATAAATTCTTATAAGTGTTGTTTAATTATACATATGTAAAAATCAAAAGTCTATGCCCAATCTTTACACATTTTTCGACAGTTCGCCCACTAAATAAGGCATGCTAAAACAACTCCCTTCTGTCGGAACGTAAGCATGACCCACTTTCTTTCGGCTCAAAGCATAAAAAAAAGTCGGTAAAAAAAGCAATTGATTTCCTATTGGAATATCAATTGCTTTTTTTTACATTTTTATTTTCTCACCTGGTGATGCACCCTTTGCTTTTTGCATCACTCGATATGCTGAGTACCCTGATAATTCTTCTAATTCGCCGCATAATTTCTTTTCATCTGCAATACTAGGAACAATCGTTTTAAATTGCTTATATGCTGACATTAATTCGTCTCGGTCAATTCCTTTTTCATAAGCTTTTTCAATAGATGAGTAAAACTGTATAACTTCGATTGTTTCATTTGTACTCCAATCATAAAGTATTGGGTATTGATAATCCATTTAAACCACTCCTAATAACAATTTATCTCATACATATTAACATATATATCATTTTCTTTTCTTCTATTAAATATTGATATAATTTCATTTGAATGAATAATATTTCATATCTTTACTATTTTTTTCTATACAGAAAATTCATAGAATGATATAATCTTTTTGTTTTTCAAATGAAGGTAAAACAGTTTATAACTTAATGAGAGTAAACATTTGATTTGTTTACAAACATACCACTTCCGAAAAACACTATTATTCATAAATGGGGTGTATGTTAAATGAACCAAAATGAAACACCGTTGTTTTCTTCTTTATTAGAGCATGCAAAGAAGAATCCTATTCAGTTCCATATTCCAGGTCATAAAAAAGGAAATGGAATGGATCCTGAATTTAGAGAGTTTATAGGCGATAACGCTCTATCCATCGATTTAATCAACATTGCTCCTTTAGATGATTTACATCATCCAAAAGGTAAAATAAAACAAGCACAAGATCTTGCAGCTGAGGCTTTTGGTGCTGATTATACTTTCTTTTCAGTACAAGGTACTAGTGGGGCTATAATGACAATGGTGATGAGTGTTTGTGGGCCTGGTGATAAAATTATCGTACCTAGAAATGTACATAAATCCGTATTGTCTGCCATCATTTTTTCAGGTGCAACACCAATATTTGTGCATCCAGAAATTGATATTGAATTAGGTATTTCTCACGGAATTACAACTAATGCTGTAAAAGAAGCAATTTTAAGCCATCCTGATGCAAAAGCAGTTTTGGTAATTAACCCTACATACTTTGGTTTTGTGGCTGATTTAAAAAGCATCGTAGATTTAGCACATTCTCATGGAATTGCCGTTTTAGTAGATGAAGCTCATGGCGTACATATCCATTTCCATCACGAACTTCCAATGTCAGCCATGCAAGCAGGCGCTGACATGGCTGCTACGAGTGTTCATAAGCTTGGTGGCTCATTAACCCAAAGTTCAATATTAAACGTAAAAGAAGGCATTGTGAATGTCCACAGAGTACAATCTGTATTAAGTATGCTTACAACGACTTCAACTTCATATTTATTGCTTGCTTCATTGGATGTAGCCAGAAAACGATTAGCTACTGTTGGGGAAGATTTAATTTCAGATACAATTAGATTAGCAAATGAAGCTCGAAACAAAATAAATAAAATTGAAGGGTTATATAGCCCAGGTTATGAGTTGGTCGGTAAAGAAGCTACATATCATTTCGATCCTACTAAACTATTAATTAGTGTAAAAAAATTAGGGATTACTGGTCACGATGTAGAAGTGTGGCTAAGAGAACGCTTTAATATCGAAGTTGAGATGTCAGATTTATATAATGTTCTTTGTATTCTTACGTCTGGTGATAGCAGTGAGGATATTGACAAATTAGTTCACGCTTTCGAAATTCTAGTTCAAGAATTTCCTATTTCAAAGAACTATATGAACTTAGATGTCACAATTCCTACAATTCCTAACTTAGCAGTTTCACCTCGGGATGCATTTTATTCAGAAACAGAATCTGTCCCTTTAGAAGAATCAGTTGGACGAATTATCGCAGAGTTTGTGATGGTCTATCCGCCAGGAATTCCAATCTTCTTACCTGGTGAAGAAATAACACTTGAAAATTTAATTTATATTAAGAAGAACATTGAAGCAGGTTTACCGGTGCAAGGTCCAGAGGACGAAGAATTATTAACTTTAAAAGTCATTAAATAAATAGGATCTAGCAATTGATTGTTTATATTAAGCTCGGTTACAGCAGAAGATATTTTAGAATTGTTGCGGAAGATAGAAGCCTCATGCTGAAATGTACGTGATTGTAGCTATGGAGGCACAGTGTCTTCCAATGAAAATTGATCATTCATGATTGAAAATCTTTTTAAATCACAACAAAGATTACAACCCTATAAATAAAATAATAGAATGTTTAAGAAGACTAGGAAAAAATATCCTAGTTTTTTTGTTATGAAAATCACATCTACATTAATTGGGCATATGATAGGTAACGTAATTACATTAATTCATATTGAAAATTGCAATAATGATAGGATGTGAACCTATGATAGTCGTGAATAATAAAATTGTTCAGGCTTCATTAAAAAATAGTGAAGATTCAAGCAACCCGCTTTATCGAGAAATTCTAAAAAGTTTAACTGATAGTAGAAAATCAAATATTTATAAATCGAATCGAGAATTATCATTCGACTTAACTTTACGTACTTATATTATTAAAGCATCCAAAGAATTGCTTGCAAGCAATATGCAATTTAGGGTTTTTAGAAAAGCTTATTGTAATCCAATGTTTTGGTTTCGTACTCCACAAGGTGGTTTCAGACTTAGGCCAGGTGTAAGAGCATCAGCAGGTATCTATGATATTTTTAGAAATGGACAATTTTATGCAACAGAATGTGCTACTGCTATGGTTATGATTTTCTATAAGGCATTATTAGACTTATATGGATATGAAATATTTGATCAATTATTTCAAGGCTTATATTTATATACTTGGAACTACGATCAAAACTTAGCTATCCGAACAGCAGAAGTAGATCGACCTGCTCCTGGAGATATCGTTTATGTTAAAAATCCTCAAGTAGATCCAATGAGTCCTGAGTGGCAAGGTGAAAATGCCGTTGTTATGGGAAGTGGTTATTTTTATGGGCATGGCATCGGAATTCGAACTCTTCCAGAGATCATATTCCACTTAAATATGCACCGATATCCTTTTGCAATGATATCAGCCTTCTTAACGAACCTAAACACAAGAATAGATGCTGATGAAATGGCAAGTTATCTAAAAGATAATTCAAAGTTGATTCCTGTAAGTTCAAAAGTCGTTTCGAGTGAAGTAATTACTGCACGAATTGGAGATCAGTCTCAAATCGCATAAAAATAGAGGGTACCAATAGGTACCCTCTTTATCATGTTTATCTTAATTTAATAAGTTAATTATTTAAGTTTAACAAGTTTCTTCAGATGACGGCTCACAATGCTCACAATCTTTAACATATAACGTTGTAACTTTCTCATCCTCGAAATGACCTACTGTTTTATCACAACATTTACATACGAACGTTCCCATCTTGTAACCCCTTTCATAATGTTGTATCAATTAACTATCCTCATTATAAAGTGTTATACTTATTTACGCAATAGGTAAATAAGTATAACTTATATTTTTTATTTAATGAGTTCATCCCTCTTAATACATTGTATTAATCACTCAATTAGTATGTCACATTATTTTATTCCTATTCATAACTCTCTTCAATTCTAGGAGCCGGTAACCAGTCTGCTAAGTACTCAGCCAGTTTCATTGCCTCCTCTTCACTTTTCAATTTACAAAGGAATTTTAATTGACTAGGAAATGAGACATCTTGACGATCTAATACAATACATTGACGGGATTGCATGCAAATGACGAGTGGTTTCCCGAAGAACATGTTCGTGTATACAATGCCTATATCGTATCTTGTGTCATTAGCGATAAAACCAACAAATCTTACTCTAGGATTTTCGATATCATCATATAATTTTTCAAACATATTATATTCCACTCCTCACATTTGTGTTGTAAGTCTATACTTATGATATGATTGTGAAATTCATTCCGAATACTTGTCTAAAAATTTGAAATAATGTTATGATACAACTAATGAAAAGTTTTTTGGAAAGACAACTTAGGGGGAAATATAAATGGTTCAACAAGCTACCATTCAATTAATGGATAAATCAAAATATGAAGAGGCAAATTTAGATTTATTAAAAAACTTAATTAATGACTACATACAATCATCTAATAAAATAGGGCAACAAGTTGATTGGAAATACGAAAGTGCTTCCTTTCCATATAATATCTCTACAAAAAAATTGGATGATCAAGATGCTCTTTACTTACAAAGTAGTGATAGTAATGATCCCAGATATAAGCACTTTGTTGTATCAGTTCAAGATGACAAAAATATTGTTATTACACTTTTACCTAATTCAACTTATGGTGATAAAGGTAAAGCGAATGAGTTTTGCAGATTTTTAGCCCAAAAAGTAGAAGGTAAACTAGAATTATTTAATAAGAGAATTATGTATTTTTACAAAAGATAAAGTTTAAAACATATTAATGATCATTTGACAAAAGAAAAATATGCTAGCATTGAAGCAAGTAATCATAATACTTGCTTTTTTGCTGTTTCCAACATACTGGGCTATAAGATAAAGTTGAAAAAAAAACACTAAAAATAAAATGATTTTTGAATGTATTTGATCCCTCTTTGATAAGTACAATACAAAAGAAAATCCAATCCAAAAAATTTGATGTATGAATAAAACAATAATTGGCTTTCTCACAGGAAACGACACCACCATTCAACCTCTCAATAAAAAATGTGTTACTTAAACGTTATGCGGATTAAACTTTTAACATGCAAAAAAACCTCCTAAATTAATAGGAGGTTTTTTTGTTTTATTTCTTGTTTCTGGGTCAAGACCCTTGAGGTCAAAAAACAAAGAACAGTCGTGTTGTTAGCAAAGACGCATCCACTTTTCGTACAGTCTAGTTCTAGGCGTTTATTCGAGCTCATAAAATAAGGACCAGCAAAGGTTAAAAAGCAACCTTCACTAATCCTTTTCTTATGCTTATCGAAGCTTTAGCGAACGCCCTCCACTTTTCCCTATTATTTTAATACGTGAATTGGATGACCCATTGCTAACTCAGCAGCTTCCATTGAGATTTCACCTAATGTAGGATGAGCATGAATTGTTTGAGCAATATCTTCAACACTCATACACGCTTCGATTGCAAGTCCAAGCTCAGAAATAATATCTGAAGCATTAACTCCAGCTACTTGAGCACCAACTAGTACTCCATCTTCTTTACGTGAAACTAGCTGAACGAAACCATCTGTAGAGTTTAGTGATAATGCGCGACCATTTCCACCAAATGGGAATTTTGAAACCTTTACCTCTAATCCTTCTTCATCAGCTTGTTTTTTAGTGTATCCAACAGTAGCTAGTTCTGGATCAGTAAATACTACTGCAGGGATAGCTAAATAATCAATTTCACTTGTCATTCCACTAATTGCTTCTGCTGCTACTTTACCTTCATATGAAGCTTTATGAGCTAATGGAGGTCCAGCAATTACATCGCCAATTGCATAAATATTTTTAACAGTTGTACGAGCTTGTTTATCTGTTGTAATTACACCACGCTCGTTAATTTCAACACCGATATTTTCCAAGCCGATTTCACGAGAGTTAGGGAAACGACCAACTGTCACTAAAACGTAATCAGCATCGATTTCCTTCATTTCACCATTTGTTTCGAATTTAACAGTAACGCCATCTTCACGTTCTTCTACGCCTTTACCAAACGCTTTTGTCACGATATCTACGTTACCTTTTTTCTTTAATCCACGCTTAACAATTGAGCTCATTGATTTTTCAAAACCATTTAAGATTTCATCACCAGCTTCAAGAATTGTTACATGTGTACCAAAGTTAGCATAAGCAGTACCTAATTCCATTCCGATATAGCCGCCACCGATCACAACTAATTTTTTTGGAATTTCAGTTAAGTTTAATGCACCTGTAGAATCTATTACACGTTTGCTCCATTTAAAACCTGGAATTTCGATTGGAGTTGAACCTGTAGCGATAATCGCATTGTTAAACGTATATGTTTGAGCTGAATCATCATTAATGACACGAATAGAATTTGTGTCATTAAAATATGCTTCACCTGAAATAACTTCTACTTTGTTACCTTTTAATAAACCAGCAACGCCACCAGTTAATTTTGAAACAACACTGCTTTTCCATGCTTGAACTTTTGTAAAATCAACTTTTACGTTCTCAGCAGTAATACCAATGTCTTCTGAATGCATTGCAGTTTCATAACGGTGACCTGCCGTAATTAATGCTTTAGAAGGTATACAACCAACATTTAGACATACACCACCAAGTGTACCTTTTTCAATTACAGCAACTTTTTGTCCAAGTTGAGCTGCACGGATAGCAGCAACGTAACCACCAGGACCGGCACCGATAACGACCGTATCTAGTTCAATTGCAAAATCTCCTACTACCATTTATCTTACGCCTCCATTAATAATAATTCTGGATCATTTAATAATCGTTTAATGTGGTTTAAAGCGTTTTGAGCCGTTGCACCATCGATCATACGGTGGTCAAAGCTTAATGATAACGCTAATACTGGAGCAACTACGATTTCTCCATTTAGTACAACAGGTTTTTCAGCTATACGCCCAATACCTAAAATAGCTACTTCTGGGTGGTTAATTACAGGTGTAAACCATTGTCCACCAGCAGAACCGATATTTGAAATTGTGCATGTTGCACCTTTCATTTCAGCAGGAGCTAATTTACCATCACGTGCTTTTGTAGCCAATTCATTAATTTCAGCAGAAATTGAGAAAATAGCTTTACGGTCAGCATCTTTAACAACTGGTACTAATAAACCTTTATCAGTATCTGCAGCAATACCGATGTTATAGTAATGTTTGTGTACGATTTCGCTAGTAGCATCATCGATTGATGTATTTAATGCTGGGTATTTACGTAATGCAGAAGTTAAAGCTTTAACAACATAAGGTAAGAATGTTAATTTGATACCTTGTGCAGCTGCAACTTCTTTATATTTTTTACGGCTAGCAACTAGTTTCGTTACATCTATCTCATCCATTAATGTTACGTGAGGAGCAGTATGTTTAGAGTTAACCATTGCTTTAGCGATTGCTTTACGAATTCCACTCATTTTTTCACGAGTTTCAGGATATGCTCCTTCTGGAATTGGCATTGCTTTAGGAGCTTCTTGTGTTGGCGCT
>Ga0209025_1001032_pt1 | contig 40808 bp, 45 predicted proteins | sample AraplaMF_Col_mLB_FD_184256 | JGI IMG/M metagenome (GOLD analysis project Ga0209025, IMG submission 184256) | Arabidopsis root microbial communities from the University of North Carolina, USA - plate scrape MF_Col_mLB (SPAdes) (version 2) | ecosystem: Host-associated > Plants > Roots > Endosphere... | reverse complement strand
TCATCCCTTTTGCAAGACGCAATGCATCTTCAATCGCCGCTTCTTCAGAATCATATGTCCACATTCTTGTTCCACCAAGAGCCGGTCCAAGTGTTGTATCATGAATTGCAATAATTGCTTTTAAACCTGATTCTTTATCTTGACAAAATACTACTTGCTCATAATCATATTTTTCTAAGTATTCGAAGATTTCTAATGTCATTGTCGTTTCCCCCTAATGTTTTACCCTTTTTGGTTTATTTTGAAGCAGTCGTAACTGCCAATGCTAATGAATATACTTTTGTTTCTGCTGAATCAGCACGAGATGTTAAAACTATCGGTGCTTTTGCGCCAGCAATCATCGCTCCTACTTTTGCATCTGCAAAGTAAACGAGTGATTTATAGAGCACATTTCCAGCTTCAATCGTTGGGACGAGTAAAATGTCTGCCTTACCTGCTACATCACTTACTATGCCTTTATGCTCTGCTGCGATTTGTGATACTGCATTATCTAAAGCAAGTGGTCCATCAACGATACAATTTTTAATTTGTCCGCGGCGATTCATTTGTGTTAACATCGCTGCATCAATTGTCGCCTGCATCGCTGGATTCACAACCTCTACTGCTGCGATTGGTGCCACTTTTGGCAACTCGATTCCTATTGCCCGGGCAACTTCTACAGTATTTTGTATAATAGCAGTTTTTTGTGTTACATCAGGTGCGATGTTCATCGCTGCATCTGTAACGAAAATAAGACGATCGTAATTTGGAACTTCAAATGCTGCTACATGTGAAAGCACGCTACCTTTACGTAACCCCCACTCTTTATTTAACACAGCCTTTAAAATATTCGCTGTTGGGATGTTGCCCTTCATAAGCACATCTGCTTCACCGTTTCTCACAGATTTAACAGAAAGCTCTGCAGCCTCAGCACTTGACGCTGCTGCAATCACTTCAATGTGGTCTGAAGTTTGTAAACCATGTTCTTGTAGCATCCCCATTATTTTTTCTTGATTTCCATATAGACGAAATTGAGCTAGCTGTAATTTAATCGCTTTCGCTACAGCTTCAATTACTTCATGATCTTCAGCTACTGCTACAGCTACAGTTTTTTTAGGCTGTCCTGCTGCTTGATCAATTAAGTGTTCTAACTTCATATTTTGTAATCAACCCTTTCCGTCGTCCCTCGTTTATTTATAAAGCAAATACCGTGCCAACTTTTTAAAGTGGTCTTACCAATAATGAAAACGCATTCAAAATGCAGTAAAATCAATACTTTGCAAAATAACGAAACATTCTGTCTTATTTTGTCGCTTTTTATATACCATGCAATAAATTGCACGGTACGCAATTTATTGCATGCTATTTTTTGCACACTCACACTTTTCTAGCTTGTAATATAGATTTCGAACTGAAATTCCTAATGCTTTTGCAGTTTTCGTTTTATTCCCATCAAATTTCTCTAGATATCCACGAATAATATTCCCTTCAAACTCTGTCACTAAATGTTCAAGTGGCTTTTCTTCTAATTCAGGTAATAAGTTATTTTGAGCTAACTCCGCCTGCTCTTCTTTATGCAAAGGGGGTAAATGCTGTACATCAATATATATCTCGTTATAATTCATAAAGATAATCGCTCGTCCTAAAATATTTTCAAGTTCCCTTACATTCCCTGGCCATTCATATGATTGTAGATAGGAAATAGCCGAATCAGTGAGCCCCTCTACATTCCGACCATAATCTTGGTTTATTTTTTGTATCAATCGTTCAGCAATTGCCGGTATATCTCCTTTTCGCTGACGAAGAGACGGAATTTGAATTGGAATTTTATTTAATCGATAATATAAATCCTCTCTAAACTCTCCTTCTAGAATAGCCTTTTCTAAATTCACATGTGTCGCTGCAATTACCCGAACATTAATAGGTATCGCTTTCGTTCCACCAACTTTTACAATTTCTTTTTCTTGCAACACGCGAAGGAGTTTCGCTTGCGTATTTGCAGACAACTCACCTATTTCATCTAAAAAGATACTACCGTTATTCGCTTCCTCAAAGAATCCGCGTTTCCCCCCTCTTTTCGCTCCAGAAAACGCACCCTCCTCATAACCGAATAATTCACTTTCTAACAACGTCTCCGAAATCGCCGCACAGTTTACACGGACGAACTTATTATATTTTCGATTACTTCCATTATGGATCGCATGTGCAAATAATTCTTTACCCGTCCCAGATTCTCCGCGTAACAATACTGTTGCCGGTGTATTCGCCCCAAGTTTCGCCTGCTCGATAGCTGCAGTTGTTTCATCTGAATTTCCGACAATATCATCAAATGAATATTTTGCTTCTAATGTACGAATAATCTGTCTCGCTCTATTCAACTCATTTGTTAACTTTTGAATTTCTGATACGTCACGAATTACACCGACGCTTCCTTTTAATATCCCATCAACAATAACGGGTGCTACGTTTACAATTACATCGCGCTTCTTTTGCCCAATCTTCATATGTATTCCGCGTACCGCCCTACGCGTTCGAAGTACTTTCATATGCATACTTTCACCTTCTACAATATCAGTTGTAGCCGGTTGTCCAAGAATATCTTCTTCTGTTAAACCCGTTAACTTCGTATAAGCAGGGTTTATAACTAATCCTCTTCCTTTCTCATCGACAACCGAAATTGCTTCTTCAGATGAGTTGATAATTGCCTCGAGTAACGTTTGAATTTCTTTTAAATCTGTAACTTCTTCCGCTAAATCTACAACTTCTGTAATATCTTTAAAAATCGCAAATGCCCCTTGAACCTCTCCTCCTTCTTTTAATATTGGAATACGTGTTGTAATAATTTTCTTTTCATTTTCTAACGTCAGTTCATAATTTACTTCTATTTGTTTCGTACGTATAATGCGAAGCAGCTTACTAGTTGGAATAACTTCTAAAATATATTTCCCTATCGCGTCTTCTTTTTTATATCCGATAATACGCTCTGCACTTTTATTAAAAAGACGGACTTGTCCCTCTTTATCAATTACAATCATACCGTCATGTGTAGAATTTAAAATTAATTCTCCTTGTTGCGTCTGTTCCTCTAACTGTCCAATTAAACCTTCCTTCTCATGCGCTAATTTTGTAACAATTTTCGCAATATCACCTGGAATGAGAAGAGTATCTTTATGCTTTTTCTCTAGTAAAACTTTATGTAAACCATCGTCACCTGTCATATCAAATATGACATCGATATGCATAGAAAGAAACGGAGTTACACTCTCTCCAATCACAATCCCATTTTCCTTAGCAATTTGTAATCCTTGCGCAGTCGGATTTATATCAATAACTCCTATAATTTGAAATATATTCGAACTTTGTAACAGATTCAGCAGTGTACTTCCACCTTCACCTGCACCAACAATTAAAACCTTTTGTTTCATACATTACACTTCCTCTCGAAGTATCTCTGCAAAATTTTTCACACCTTTATCTTACTCGCTCAGCCCCCTCTTGACAAACCCCCTTCTCATATAACATCATTGGAATATACTAAATAATCTGAAAAGGAGCGTTATGTATGCAGCGTTACCTTGCTCTACTATTAGCACTCATCCCTATTTCATTAGCTGTATTCGGCATTAAGTTAATGAGAGATACTGTGTTTGGGATTTTATTCCCCCCAATTTCTATACTATGGTTACAGTTTTTTATTGGCGCTCTCTGCTTCGCACTCGGGTTTTACATCTTTGGTGGCTTCGTCTTACACCGAGACCGTAAACGCAATAAAGTTCAAGCTCGCTTTAGAAGATAAAGTAAAACTTTAATCACTAGGGTTTTGTCCATTTCTAACTGATGATGAGTCCTACAACAAAGAGCTTGATAAATAAAAAATGAGACCTTTATATTAGGTCTCATTTTTTTATCGGCAATAAAGTTCTTGCTGTTTCAGGATAATCGGTAATAATCGCCGAAATATTCATATCAAAATATTTACGCATAAGAGTTTCTTCATTTATTGTATAGGGGCGAACCTCTACACCACTTTCCATTGTTAGTATAGCTATGGCATCTTGAAGGTAACGATAATTAGGATGTACTGCTGTTGCGCCCATTTTTTTTGCATATGCCCACGGACTATGCAAACCTTCACGATATAAAATAGCTGTTTGAATATCCGGAGCCATCATATGACATTTTTTCATACTGTAGTGATTAAACGAAGAAAATACAACACGATCTTCTAGACTAAACTTACGTACAAGTGTTATAATCTCTTCTTCTAAACCTCTGTATGGGATTTTATTATTTTTAAATTCAATATTGAGTAGCAATTTCGTTTTGGCGAGCCATTCTAATACTTCTTCTAGAAGAGGTATTTTACAAAAACCTACTTTATCACCGAATTTATAACTCGCATCCAACTTACATAAATCCTCATATAAATAATTTCGAACCGCACCTTTTCCATTTGTTGTCCGATCCACTGTTTCATCATGAATGACGACAACCTTTCCATCTTTCGTTAGTTGAACATCAAGCTCAATTCCGTCCGCTCTAAAAGCCTCCGCCGCTTCAAATGAAACCATTGTATTTTCCGGATACGTTCCCGCTGCACCACGATGTGCAAATATAAGAGTCATCCTCACTCCCCCAATCTTATGCTATACTATACGAAAAAGGAGGTACTTCTATGAGACCATTACAAATTTCTCCAGACACTGCAGTTCGCTTATCAAAAGCATTAGGTGTGCCGCTCGAACAGCTCATGCATATGCCACAACACATTTTAATTCAAAAGCTAGTTGAATTAGAAAAACAAAATAAAGACGAAGAATAATATGGTCCTGTTTTGCAGGACTTTTTAATTTATCCTTACTACATATACTATCACAAGTACATCTTCCATACAGTGAAACTTCCACCAGATAAGTTATCTTGTCTTATTCTCCTACTGATCCCACAACTAATCGCTTTCTTACAAGCATTCTTTGAACAAAAAAATGAAAGAGCGTTGCCTCATGGCACCGCTCTTTCATTTCTCTATTGGAAATATATTAAACCTTTATCATTTATCCACTTTATGATTTATCGTTGTCTTATTATGCTCTGTTTTCACCCATGTATGTTGTTGCTTCCATTTAATTAGACCAACAATTTGAGCATAAACAAACGTATATGCGTAATAAAAGATAGAAAAACTCATTTGGATAAGTTTATACTTTCTATTTGTATCTACCTTAACTGCATAATACATACAAACAACAAATTGATACAGGAATAATATTAAAGAAAGAATACTCGCACCTAAAATCATCGCAACTAAACGTTTCCCTATTGCAGGGATATCTTGATATGATTGCGTCGCAACAACATATCCTAAAGCAATTAAAATACCTATCAAGGTTATTGTCATTTGAACTGCACGAGTCATTCCGAATAGATAAAACAACTGGTCAATAATTCTTATTTTCCCTTTTTCAGTAAACAGTTTTTTTACCATAGGTTTAAAGTTTGTAAATGCAACATACCAATGCCCTTGAGACCAACGCGTACGTTGTTTAATACTAATTTTAAAGTTATCTGGTTTTTCATCGTATACTCGAACAAAGTGATTCCATAATACTCTTCCATTATCTTTAACAATTTCCATCTCTAATTCTAAATCCTCTGTTAGCGAATCAAAACGGAAACCACCATGTTTCATTAAGTACTCCATTTTAACAATGAACCCAGTTCCACCAATAGCATTCGGTAATCCCAGACGATATTTTGCCAGCTGGAAGAAACGATTTGTTAAGTAATAGCTCATAGCATAACCAAGCGATAAATTAGTCGCTGAGTTTTTTGAATCTAAATAAATTTGAATCGCTTCTGGCTTATCTTTAGCAATGTACTGTGAATTTAACTCTTGTAAAACATTCGAATCGACATGATTATCAGCATCTAAAATCATTAAACAGTCATATTTTTCAGTCAGTTTATCAAATCCTAAATGACGTAACGCATATTGTAAACCTGCTGGTTTCCCTACGCCTTCACGAGGAAATAGCTGTTCACTTGTATTAACATATTTCATTCCCTTTTCTTCACAAATAGCACCTGTTCTATCCGTACTATTATCATTTACAACATAAATATCATACAAATCATCTCGGTATTGAATTTTTCTTAAATTATCAATAGTTGAACCAATTACTTTCTCTTCATTATGTGCTGCAACTAATATTAAAAACTTTGTCTTATCTTCAATTATTTCATAATCACGTTTCGCTTTACCAAATCCAAAAAAGGAAATGATTACATAGTATACCGTATTAATATTAACATATACTGTAATGATAAAAAACAATGCTAATAACACGGTAACTACTTTTCCGCTCAAAAATTCCATGTCCATCCTCCTAAAATCTTTCCAATATACACCATTATAGACTCTTAAATAATAATAATCTAGTTCGTTTCGTATTTCAAATAGTTTTTCTTACATAACGATGAAGATTAGTATCGTAAATAATCATAAAATACAGTGGAATTTTAGTCAGCTTTTTTTATCTATCTCCACTGACTATTATCCTCTATTAATTAAGCTTTTATTGTAATCTACCTTTCGCTAACCACCAAATCCCACTTACTAACATTACGTCTAAGCAAACTGTAAATAAAAATAAATGTTTAGCGAAATCCCCTTCTCCACTTCCAACAAATGGGACCACATAAGAAATCATGCCAATTATAGCTACCGCTGTAAATATGTCAGGAATAAGCCGCTCACTATGCGTCTTAGCTCTTCTGTATTCTAGCAAAATTCCTAGTCCATATAAAACGTATAAAAGAACAATCCATATGAATCCATTTGGATGATATTGCTCTTTCACATGACTCCATAAAGAAAATGTCTCCACTTGAGTAGCGGGAACTGGATTATCTTTTTTCTCATAATTACCAAGAAAAGCAACCCCATCAACGGACGGTCGGATAGTCCAAGCATATTCAGCTGTTGCCTCTAGTTTACTCCAAAATCTTTGTGGATGCGTCAAATAAAATTTGGCGATATCAGGGAATTTTATTTTATTATATAATTCTTTGTGCAATCTCGGGTCTTCCTGTGGTATCGCTGCATTAGACCAAAAATGAGTTCCTGCATTTACAGCAAGTTCTGGATCAACTCCAAGATCACGTAAATCTTGTTCTGGGTTTGGAGAATCTTTAAGAACCCCATAAAATACTGTTTGATATATATTAATTTTATCAATCCAGGCAGGTGAGCTTTTATAACAAATGAAAGATAAAATTAAAAGTAATGCCGTCATTGATACAATTACACTTCTCCATACTTTATCCTTGCGTATAAACCATAGTCTAATAGTAAGTAATGCTGCTATAAATCCTGCTGGTGTATACTGCGTTTTAGAACAAGCTAGCATTATTGCTGATATATAAAACAAAATAACTAACCAAATAGACGGATGTTTCTGACGCGCAAGTTGTATTCCTAATGCAATTGTTAAAAATAGAAACACATACGTTACAGCTTCACCATACATAGAATTAAAATATAGTATGTATCCAATATCTGCAAAAACAACAATTGTTAACGTTACAAGAAAACCATTCACGATTTTATTATTCGTTTTATTCAGTTTGACAATTAGATATAGTGCTAGAAGAAAAATCATAATATATTCGACCGCTAGAACTCGTATATCAAACCAAGGTCCTGGTAATATTTTACCAATCCATAAAGCTGGAACCATGAGAAACAACTGCGAAGAAACATAATCACCTGCAGCTGGATTCACATAAGCATATAAATGATGGATAAATGAAAAGTATTTATCTACCCTCGCTTCATTTGGATCTGGATAAGCCAATCCAATTTGAATCATAATACGTTCAAAGTCACCATTGTCAGCGAGACCAACAATAGGCTTAATAAGTAATAAACCAATCATTACTATTGCCGCAACAACAACTGCTATAACTTCCCATTTTAACCACTTTGTCTGCATTTTTTATCTCCTTTATATGCATGCCATTACGTCATCGTTTTTTGCCAGACAAACATGCAACTAGCATTATCCTTCCAGCTCTTTTTAAGTGTAAATTACAACCTATTTTGTCATATTTTTAAAAAAAGAATCTAGAAATACGAAAGCTTATAGTAAATATACCTCTTTATTTACTATAGCTTTCACAATATAAAAATCAACAAAATTTTACATCATCTACCTTAAACTGTCAATTGTTAATCTGATCTTTCAACATAATATTTTATTTATTAATTTAAATATTAGCTTCTTTCAGCAATAAAAAATTCAATTGGCCTCTTATTAGGACGTCGTTCGCACTAATAAGAGGCCAGGGATGGATACCTCCACTACTTATAGTTTCACTTTATTACACTTGTTTTGCATCGCTGTAGTTGCTTCGCTTTCAGTAGAATTTCCAGTAACATATAGATCCCCATCTCCCCTCTACCTACTACCTACTACCTACTACCTACTACCTACTACCAGCGATTCTCCTTTTTATCTATTTCAGCACTTGCTTGTTTATCTACTGGATAATCTGCAAGTTTTAATATCCAAAAGGTCGCCACCACCACAAGCCCCTATAACCACTACTATCCCTAGCCAAGTTAATATTTTATTTTTCCGCTCTCGTCCCTCCATCTGTATTTATTAAAACCTCTCGCAAAATATTATATAAAAGACCGTGCCCTTATAAGTAATCCTTCTAAATATAGACTTTATATCCTAGGGAGTTGAATGAGCCTTTAATTTACAAAAAATTTTACTTCTCTACAAAATAAAAAGGCAAATGAATCATAAAATTCATTTGCCTTTGAATGAAACTTTTATTTTTTTAAAATTAGTATTGTTTCTAGATTTCATCGTCAGCTTTGCTATTTATACTCTCAGCTAGCCTTATGTTCAAGTCTCAACTTATCCGCAACCATTGCGATAAACTCAGAATTCGTAGGTTTTGCTTTTGACATGGATACTGTATAACCAAATAAGGACGAAATAGAATCAATATTTCCACGGCTCCACGCTACTTCAATCGCGTGACGGATTGCACGCTCGACACGGCTCGCTGTTGTATTATATTTCTTTGCAATATCTGGATATAATACTTTCGTAATAGACCCTAGTAATTCGATATCATTGTACACCATAGAAATCGCTTCTCGTAAGTACATGTATCCTTTAATATGAGCAGGTACACCAATTTCATGAATAATACTCGTAATACTTGCATCTAAGTTTTTCGGTTTTCCATCTATTGTTGTTGCTGATCGGAAAGATGGTAATGGACGTTTAATAGTAGCATTTGCCTTGCCACTCACTTGACGAATATGACTAGTTAAATTCTCCATATCAAATGGTTTTAATATGAAATATGAAGCACCTAGGTCAACTGCTTTTTTCGTCACATCTTCTTGTCCAAATGCTGTTAACATAATTACGCTAGGCTGTCTTAACCTTTCAATATGTCGCATTTTCTCTAGTACAGCTAAACCATCTAAATGTGGCATAATAATGTCTAAAACGAGTACATCAGGCTGCTTATCTGTTAATAAGTTTAAACACTCTTGACCATTATAAGCAGTACCGATTACTTCCATATCATCTTGAGCAGCTACATAACTCTCTAGCATTGATACTAATTCTTTATTATCATCCACAAGACATACTTTAATTTTCTCCACAGCTTTTCCTCCCTTACCGAATCGATTCTCCGACATGTGTATCCTTCTAGGCTACATGAATTGTTCGACAATTGTGTGAAAATTCCCTTTTAAAGTTTGTTACTTTCCGATAAAATCACAAAAAAATATGTTTATCGTTCATTTATTCCCTTTCGCAACACATTCCATCATAGAAATACAACGAAACGTTCAACCCTTTGCTTATATTTTACAACAAAAAACATCTCTTGCGGAGCTTTTACAAAATTTCAACGAATTTTTCAATAGAAAAGCGAGCTAATGAATAAATTAGCTCGCTTTTTTTTCTTGATCATAAATATTAATTCCAGCCTCATGTAACATCCATTCAATATGAACACCGTACCCTGATGTTGGATCATTGACAAATACATGTGTAACGGCTCCGATTACTTTCCCGTTTTGTACAATTGGACTTCCACTCATCCCTTGTACGATACCACCTGTTTTTGCTAATAAACGCTTATCTGTTACTTTTATTACCATACCTTTTGTAGCTGGAAATTTTTGCGGTACCGTACTAACAACTTCAATATCAAATGCTTCTACTTTATCTTGATCAATAACTGTTAATATTTTTGCCGGTCCTTCTTTTACTTGATGAGATAATGCGATAGGCATTGCTTTATCCATTACGCCGTTTGTCATATTTGTATTTAATTTTCCAAAAATACCATACGGACTATTTATTGTAATATTGCCAATCACTTCACGATCTGGTGAGAACCTTGCTAACTTCTCTCCTGGATTCCCATGACTACCTCTTTCAATCGATGTAACTGTCGAACGCATAATTTGTCCATCTTCAACTTGAATCGGCTTTTTCGTATCATTATCAGAAATGACATGACCCAGTGCTCCGTATTTCATAGAATCTGGATGAACAAATGTCATTGTTCCGATTCCAGCTGCCGAATCACGAATATATAAGCCAATACGATAAGACGATTCCCCACTGTCTTTTTGTGGTGTTAATTTCGTGCGAATGTATTTTCCATCTCTTAACAAAACAAGGTTAAGTGGTTCACCTGTTTCACCACTACTATGAATAAATGGTGCGACATCACTCATTCTTTCAATTGTTTTACCATTAATTTCAGTAATCATATCTCCAATTTGCACACCAGCTGTTTCACCAGGAGATATTTTACCTTTTTCAGTTTGAATTAAATGATGGCCTACAACAAGTACACCTTTTGTGTTTAATTTCACACCAATTGATTGTCCACCTGGAATAACTTTAAAATCTTTTAATACTTTCACATTTACTTTTTTTACTGGAAAACCAGCGATTTGGAACACCATGTCCGCTTCACCATTTTGATGAGAATTTACCATAAGTCCTTGTTTTTGTTCATTCGAACTCACTGTAAATACATGGCTATTTGTAGATGAAGCTTTAAAAACTGGTAATGAAGCTATTTCTGATTGTTGTCCTTCAAAAACAACAAGTTGCTTCGGGGATGAAATAAACGTCCGAAGCGGCTTAAAACATCCAATAAAAACTAAAGAAACAAGGAGACAAAGACCTATTATTTTTCGAAATCTTTCTAATTTCAATTTGTTCACTCTCCTCGCTCCTACCCCACATTCAGCCTCTTGGCTTCACTTTTTAATCTCTCCTTGCAGTGCTTTATTTATAACCGGAAGAATTAAGAAATCTTCATTTGAGAAAAAAAGCTATCCATTACTGGATAGCCTCTGCTGTCTGTTTAAAATGATGCGCTTGCGTAAGTAACTCTTTCGCATGTTCTGTCGTTAAATCTGTAATTTCCACACCAGAAATCATTCGAGCTATTTCTGTTACTTTATCCTCCATAGTTAAAACGGTAACTGATGTAATTGTCCGATCATTCGCTACCTGTTTTCGAATAAATAAATGCGAATCCGCCATTGAAGCTACTTGAGGTAAGTGCGTAATACAAAGCACTTGTGAGTTTACTGATACACGATAAATTTTTTCCGCAATAGCCTGTGCAACTCGACCACTCACACCAGTATCCACTTCATCAAAAATAACAGATGCAATACCTTGATGTTTAGAAAAAATACTTTTTAAAGCTAAAATAATACGAGATAACTCTCCACCTGAAGCGACCTTTGAAAGTGGTTTTAACGGTTCACCGGGATTCGTTGAAATATAAAACTCCACGTGATCATAGCCGTCCGCCGTAAGGCGCACCGGTGCGCCTTCCACAAGAGGTTCTTCTGCATTTCCTTCTCTCTTCATGATTCTCACTTCAAATTTCGTTTTTTCCATATATAGTTCTTTTAATTCTTGATGAATAGCATTTGTAAGATGCTCTGCAAGTTCATGACGCATATTACTTAACAACGTTGCTTCTTTCAGAATAACACTTTCTAATTCCTTTAACTGCTTCTTCGTCGTTTCAATATGAACGTCTTTATTTTCAATCGTAAAAATTTCTTGCTCAATTTTATCAGCATACGCTAAAATCTCTTCTACATTATTTCCATATTTTCTCTTTAGCATACGAATTTCATTTAAACGTGTTTCAATTTCATCTAGACGATTCGGATCATATTCCATCATATCGAGATTTTCTCTAAGTTGATACGCAACTTCTTCTAATAAGTAATAGCTATTTGCAATTGAATCATGATTTTCTTGATATACTTCATCTAAATGTGTAATACTCTCCATTTGTCCCATTGCACTTCTTACATTATCTAATCCTTGTCCGTCAGCACTTAACGAACGATATGCATCACCTAACGCTTTATAAATCTTTTCAAAATTAGAAATTTGCAATCGTTCCTCAGTTAATTCATTTTCTTCATCCATCTTTAAATCAGCCTTACGGATTTCTTCATGCTGAAATTGAATTAAATCTAAGCGATGTGCCATTTGTTGTTCATTTTCACTTAACGATTTCAATTGTTTTTTTAATTTCTCATAGTCAGCGTAAACAGTTTGATATATATCCAACTGTTTAACAATACGCTCCCCATCAAAATGATCGAGCATAAACAGATGTCGCTCTTCATTCATTAAGTCTTGCGTTTCGTGCTGTCCATGAATATCAACAAGCGTTTTGCCAATCTCTTTTAATATACTAAGGGTGACAAGTTTCCCATTTACACGACATACACTTTTTCCGTTTGCAGCAATATCACGCTTCAAAATAATCATGCCGTCTTCTATTTCTATATCTAACTCTTCTGCCTTTTCAATACATGGATGCTTGTCGTCTTCCACATAAAATAACCCTTCTATCTCAGCTTTTTCTGTTCCGTATCGAACAAATTCCGCTGAACCACGGCCACCTACAAGTAAACTAATCGCATCAATAATAATCGATTTTCCAGCTCCTGTTTCACCACTTAAAACTGTTAAACCTTTTTGAAAAGAAATATTTAATGCCTCAATAATAGCAAAGTTTCTAATCGATAATTCCGATAACAATGCCCCATTCACCTCGTTATAAACTAATCCCCTACTAAGGGCTTTTCTCAGTTCTTTATTCAAATAGTCATACTATATGTTTGTATGTACTCTTCTAACCCGCTCCATTGTACCAAACATTCGTTTTACGGGTCAATCCACCTATTTTCTAATTTTATTCAAACAAAATATTATATTACAATTAAAAATTCACATTTTTAACCGCTAAAAAAATCCTGTTCACTTTCCACTTTACAGAGGAAAGCAAACAAGATTTTTTTGTTACAACATATTTAAGAAACGATCAGAGACAACACCTGTATCCTCAGGTGTACGGCAAATAATTAAGCAAGTATCATCACCACAGATGGTTCCGATGATCTCATCCCACTCTAAATGATCAATAAGTGCTCCAAGTGAATGAGCGTTACCAGGCAATGTTTTTAGCACAAGCATATGTCCTGCCGTGTCTAATTTTACAAATGAATCCACTAGATTTCGTTTTAATTTTTGTAACGGGTTAAACCGTTGATCTGCTGGCAAGCTATATTTATAGCGACCATCATGTAATGGCACCTTCACTAAGTGCAGTTCTTTAATATCGCGCGATACTGTTGCTTGCGTTACATTAAATCCCTCATTACGTAAAATATCAACTAATTCATCTTGTGTTTCGATTTCTTTGTTCGCAATAATTTCCCTGATTTTAATATGGCGCTGACCTTTATTCATACATTTGCACCTCACACTATCTCTTACCATAGTTTAAACATTGGTATACTTCACTTATTTATGTTAACTTATAATTCGTTACTTGTACACAATTGTTTTTACAATCATTATACAATTACAGCAAAAAGAGGAACAACATATGTTATTCCCCTTTTCCTTTTTGTTTTAGAACGTCATGCGCTTCTGTAACAACTTGCTCAATAGAAATTGGAGAATGATTTTTGCCACTCTCATCACGTTCACCATGCCATTTTAAATGAATTAAGAATTCAATATTACCGTCTCCACCCGTAATCGGTGAGAATGTTAAACCTTCTACATCATAGCCTTCTTTTAAAGCAAAATCGACAATCATTTCTACGACAGCTTCATGCACTTTTCTATCACGAACAATGCCTTTTTTCCCAACTTGCTCTCTTCCTGCTTCAAACTGCGGTTTAATTAACGCTGCTACATCACCGTTAAGCATAAGCATTGTTTTTAAAACTGGCAGTATTAGTTTTAATGATATAAATGAAACATCTATACTAGCAAATTGTGGTAAACCACGCTCTAAGTCTGCTGGTGTCACGTAACGGAAATTTGTACGTTCCATTACGACAACACGCTCATCTTGACGCAATTTCCACGCCAATTGATTATATCCTACATCTAATGCATAAGATAGTTTCGCTCCATTTTGAAGCGCACAATCTGTAAAGCCACCAGTTGATGAACCAATATCTATCATAACTTTATCTTGTAAATCTAGATGAAATGTCTCCAGTGCCTTTTCAAGTTTATAACCACCACGGCTTACATACGGCATAACTTGTCCCTTTACCGTAATCTCTGTATCTTGTGGGATCTTCTCTCCTGGCTTATCGAGTCTCATCTCATTCGCATATACGAGTCCAGCCATAATAGCACGTTTCGCTTTCTCACGTGTTTCTATAAGCCCTCGCTCTACTAATAGTACATCTACTCTTTCTTTTTTTGCACTCATTTGTTACGCCCTTTTTTGTTTTGATGGAATCATTGTATGAATACGGTCTACAACAGCATCTGTCGTTAAACCAATTTCTTCTAATAATTTTGTTACACTACCGTGCTCTATGAAACGATCTGGAATACCCATTCTTTCAATTAATGCACTATGGTATCCGTTCTCAGATGCAAATTCAACTACTCCAGTTCCAAAACCACCGATTAAACAAGCTTCTTCAATCGTTAAAATCGGTATATTTTTTCCTAAGAGATCATGTAAATACGCTTCATCCATTGGTTTAATAAAGCGAGCGTTCACTACTTTCACTGAAACTCCAGCCTTTTCAAGACGCTCTGCTGCTTCCATTGCCATTGGAATTGTCGTACCAAATGTTAAAATAGCTGCCTGCGTACCTTCTTTTAACGTTTCCCATGTGCCGATTGGAATTGCCTTTAATTCTTCGTCCATATGAACGCCAAGACCATTACCACGTGCATAACGTAAAGCGATTGGTCCATCTTCATATTGCATCGCCGTATACACTAAATGTTGCCCTTCATTTTCATCTTTTGGCATCATTATTACCATATTCGGTAAATGACGTAAAAACGAGATATCAAATACACCTTGATGTGTTTCACCGTCTGCTCCTACTAATCCAGAGCGATCTATTCCGATGAAAACATTTAAATTTTGACGACATATATCATGAACAACTTGGTCATATGCTCTTTGTAAAAACGTTGAATAAATTGCTAAGAATGGTTTCATCCCTTGCGTTGCCATACCTGCTGCCATTGTTGTAGCATGCTGTTCTGCAATACCTACATCGATCATACGATTCGGGAATTCCTTTTGGAATTTCTCAAGTTTCGATCCAACAGGCATTGCAGGCGTAATTGCAACAATACGCTCATCTTCTCTCGCCAACTTAAGTACTGTTTCACTAACAACAGCACTCCATGCTGGTGCAACTTCCTTCGGTTTAACGAAGTCACCTGACTCAATTTTATACGGGCCTGTTCCATGCCAAGTTCCAATTACGTCACTCTCAGCTGGTTTATAACCTTTTCCTTTTTTCGTAATCACATGAACAAGTACTGGACCTTTTGTTTTCTTTGCATATTGCAACGTTTCGAATAACTTTTCATAATCGTGCCCATCGACTGGACCTAAATATGTAAAGCCTAACTCTTCGAAAAAGACGCCTGATACTAGTAAATATTTAAGACTATCTTTTATTTTCTCTGCTGTTGCAGCCACTTTCCCACCGACTGCTGGGATTTTTTTCAATATATACTCTAGTTCATCTTTTACCCAATGGTATTTTCCTGCGGTACGTAAACGACCAAGTACATTATGAAGCGCACCAACGTTTGGTGCAATTGACATTTCATTGTCATTCAAAATAACAATCATGTCTGTCTTTTCATGCCCAATATGGTTCAATGCCTCTAAGGCCATTCCACCTGTTAAAGCACCATCTCCAATGATTGGTATAACATATTCTTTCGTTTTCTTTAAATCACGTGCTAAAGCCATTCCCATTGCAGCAGATAGTGATGTCGAGCTATGACCTGTTTCCCATACATCGTGCTCACTCTCACAACGTTTTGGAAAACCACATAGACCTTGATATTGCCTTAATGTACCGAATTCCTTCGCACGTCCTGTTAAAATTTTATGTACATAGGATTGATGTCCTACATCCCATAAAAATTTATCTTTCGGACTATCAAATAATTTATGCAGAGCAATTGTGAGTTCTACTACACCTAAGTTAGGTGCAATATGTCCACCTGTTTGAGAGAGCTCTTCAATTAAAAATTTACGAATATCCTCACTCAATCCCTCTAGTTCACTGATAGACATATCTTTCAAAAAACTAGGGTTTTGAATTTGCGTTAGATCCACATGGATCACTCACTTTCATTTCATAATCTGTCAACATGTCAAATATTATAAAAAACATTTACACAAAACAAGAAATTCTCTTTTCTATTTTTCGTCTTGTCCCGCTATTAACCAGTCTATTGCGCCCTAATCCTATTATAAACCATATTTCTTTAGGCGATGAAAAAAATAGCCGCTAACACGAAGTGATAACGGCAATGTAATCTACATATATTTTTGCCAATAACAAGAAAAGAAAAACCTTTTCCTACATTTATATCATAAAATGATGAATGACTCAACAAATGAAAACGCTGTTATATTAGTTATTACGTTTTGCAATCAAATCGCAAATAGATAGTAAATATTCATCTTGTAATTGCAAGGAGCTAATCGCATCTTTTGCTTTTGCAATTGTTTCTTCTAAAATATTCTTTGCTCTATCTACAGTAAATAACGTCGTATATGTGCTCTTTTCGTTGGAAACATCACTACCAATCGGTTTTCCAATCTCTTCTTCGGTTCCTTCTACATCTAAAATATCATCTCGAATTTGGAAAGCTAGGCCAATATTTTTTGCAAACTCAAGTAACTTTTCTTCCTGCTCTTTTGTAGCATTAGAAAGTATCGCTCCTGCAAGTACAGCGAATTCAAGTAGTTTCCCGGTCTTATGCTTATGAATATACTCTAACTCATCAATCGTAAGTTGTTTCCCTTCAGCTTCCATATCCGCCACTTGTCCGCCAACCATTCCTTCCGGCCCAGCTGCTTTTGCAAGCTCAAGTACAAGTCTTACTTTTTTTTCAGCAGAGATTTCTTTTTGCTCATATGCCATAACAATTTGAAAAGCATACGTCAACAAACCATCTCCTGCTAAAACTGCCATTGCTTCACCAAATACTTTATGATTCGTGGGCTTTCCTCTTCTTAAATCATCATCATCCATACAAGGTAAATCATCATGAACTAACGAGTATGTATGTATCATTTCAAGAGCACAAGCTGCACCTACTCCAAGATTTCTTTCTTTCCCAAACGCTTGTAATGTTGCAAATAAAAGTAACGGGCGGAGACGTTTTCCACCCGCTTCCAAAGAATATGCCATCGCTTCACGAAGTACATTTGGACATTGTAATTCATTTGCATAGCTTACAAGCTTCTCTTCTACGAAAGTTTTACTTTCTTTCAAAAAAGTATCAAAAGCGATTGTCACTATGCTTCATCTCCTAAAGCAGTAAACGGTTCAAGCTCTCCATCTTCTCCAAGAATAACTGCCATTTGTTCTTGTACGTTCTTCAACTTCTCATCGCAAAGCTTAGATAATTCCATACCCTCTTTAAAATAAGAAATCGCTTCTTCTAAAGGTACATCACCTTGCTCTAGCTTAGATACGAGATGCTCAAGTTGCGAAATTGCCTCTTCAAAACTCACTTTATTTTCCATTATTCAATTCACGCTCCTCTATGCCTGATACGCTACAATCTAGTATTCCATCTTGTAATTGAACTGAAACAGCATCTCCAAGGCTGATATCTTTCACACTTTTTAACACTTGCTTCTCTTCATCATATACAAGCCCGTACCCTCTCATCATTACTTTAAGCGGACTTAATGCTTCAAGTTTTTGAGCAGCTCTTACAAAGGCAAATTCTTTCGTTTGAAGTAAAGTTTGCATTTCACGTTGTAATTGCTTTTGCAACGTTTCAATCGCTACCTTTGTTTGTATAATTTTTTGAGATGGGTGGTGCTTCTCTAAATAAAATGAAAGCTGTTTTAACTGATTCACCTTTTTATCAATGTAGCGCTCTTTCGCTAAAACAAGCTGTTCTAACGCTCTATCTAATTGCTCTTCCTTTTGTTCATATACTTGTCTTGGATAACGGAATGCATAAGATTTTTGCAATACTTGTAATTTTTCTTCTTTTTTATGTACTAACTCTCTCATTGCTCTTTGCAATCTTAGAGTTCTTTGTAATACCTTTTCTTGTAACTCTATAACGTTCGGTGCTGCTAGTTCAGCTGCTGCAGTCGGTGTTGGTGCACGTAAATCGGCAACAAAATCTGCGATTGTAAAATCTGTTTCATGCCCTACTGCTGAAATAATAGGAATTTCGCTCTTAAAGATTGCTCTTGCAACCACTTCCTCATTGAAAGCCCATAATTCCTCAATAGAACCTCCCCCGCGCCCAACAATTAATACATCTATATCTCCCATTTCATTCGCTGTACGAATCGCTTGTACAATCGAGGGAGCTGCTGACTCCCCCTGTACAAGTACTGGAAATACAATAACATTCCCAATTGGATAACGACGTTTAATCGTTGTTATGATATCACGAATCGCAGCTCCTGTTGGCGACGTAATTACCCCTATTGTTTTAGCATAAGGAGGGATTATTTTTTTATAAACTTGAGAAAACAATCCTTCTTCCTCTAAACGAACTTTTAATTGTTCGTAAGCCAAATGCAAATTTCCGACTCCGTCAGGTTGCATGTCTTGAATATAAATTTGATAAGAACCACTCGCCTCGTAAACAGAGATTTTCCCTTTTACAAGTACCTTCATCCCATTTTCAGGTCTGAATTTAATATTACGATTATGACCCGCAAACATAACCGCTGCGATTCTGGTATTTTCGTCTTTCAATGTAAAATACATGTGACCACGACTATGATTTTTAAAGTTGGAAATTTCACCTTTTAACCAAACAGACTGTAAATGCGGGTCATATTCTATTTTTGTTTTTATATAGCGTGTTAATGCTGTAACGGTTAAATATTGTTTCTCCATTTCTCTCTCCTCATAGCCGACTCAAATTATTTACAAACGACACCTGCGCGTTTGGCAGATTCAACAGTATTATGAAGAAGCATTGTAATCGTCATTGGACCAACACCCTTTGGCACAGGCGTAATGTAACCCGCAACGTCTAACACGTTGTCAAAGTCAACATCACCACAAAGCTTGCCTGTTTCTAATCGATTCACACCAACGTCAATTACAACCGCGCCTTCTTTCATATAATCAGCTGTTACCATTTTAGGTCGTCCAACAGCTACGATTAAAATATCAGCTAACTTCGATAATTCTTTAATATTTTGCGTCTTAGAATGACAATATGTGACAGTTGCATTTTCATTTAAGAACAATTGCCCCACTGGTTTGCCGACAATATTACTTCTTCCAATTATTACAACATGTTTTCCCGAAATATCAAGATTCGTTTCTTTTACTAATTCTACAATACCATGCGGTGTACATGGAAGGAATGTATCTTGTCCCGTCATCATACGTCCCACGCTGATTGGGTGAAATCCATCTACATCCTTTTCTGGTGAAATTCTTTCAATGATAGCTTTTTCTTCAATATGTTTTGGTAAAGGTAATTGCACTAATATGCCATTAATGCGGTCATCGCCATTTAAGCGATCGATTTCAGCAAGCAAACGTTCCTCAGTAATCGTTTCAGGAAGTTCAATTAGCTCAGAATAAATTCCTACTTGTTCACAGCCTTTTTCTTTTCCTTTTACGTAAGAACGAGATGCTGGATCTTCTCCCACTAAAATCACTGCTAATCCTGGTACAATCCCTTGTTCTTTCAACTTCACAACTTCTTCTGTTAATTGTGCTCGTTTTTTCTCCGCAACTTCATTTCCTTTGATGATTACTGCTACCATTTTAAGATTCCCCCTTAAAGAAATTACAGTGTATCTTTTATATTAGATAAAACGCCGTTAATAAAACGACGAGATTCCTCATCCCCAAATGTTTTAGCAATTTCAATTGCCTCGTTAATTGTTACGTTGTGTGGAATTTCTTCCATGTACTTCATTTCATACACAGCTACACGTAAAATACTGCGATCAACAATACTAATACGCTCAAGCTTCCACTTTTTTAAGTTTTGACGAATTGCTGCGTCAATCTCTTCTTTATTGTCTACAAATCCTACAACAAGTGATTCTAAAAACTCATTTGTTTCTTCACCTTCATCTAGCGTATTTTCCACCGCTACCTTCGGTTCTAATTCACCTGTAATATCCATTTGGTATAATGCTTGCATAGCTCTTTCTCTAGCCGTCCTACGTTTCATTGTAACTCTCCTTTATGCTTCAAGTCTTTCCTTATGCTTTGTTATATTATTATAATTTATAAGCCGTCAATTCACTTACTCTTACAGTTTTCATTGATTTTCCAACCTTATAATACAATGATAATAACACAATTTATCGTTTCACACACGGGTTACAAGGCTGAAAAATAATAAAAAGATTAACTTCAAGTTCCATATCTTATCACAATGTACGTTTTTTGGAAAAACGAAACATTTTCTTTTTTATTTCTTATTTTTTGAAATAGTATAACAATTAGAGGGTTGTAATTTGTGAAGAAATGAAACGATAAAAAAGATGCCTATGTTACTAGGCACCTTTTTCATTCTTACACTGGTTCAATTTCTGTTTTTTGTGTTTCGAATGTTACGCCAACGATGTGAACATTCACTTCTTTTGGCTCAAGTCCTGTCATTGTAAAGAGTGCTTGGCGAATATTGTCTTGAATCTTTTGTGCAACAACTGGAATTGCTACACCAAAATACATTACAACATAAAGGTCGACGATAATATCTTCGTTTGCTAATTCAACCTTTACACCTTTACCATGATTTTTCTTACCTAACTTCTCAACAACATCTGTAGCAAAATTACCACGCATTGCCGCCACACCTTCTACCTCAGCAGCTGCAATACCTGCAATTACTTCAATTACTTCTGGTGCAATTTCTACTTTACCAAGAGTTGTATCTTGACCCATATCTAACATATGTTCAGCCATGAAAAAAACCTCCTTTAATGTATCACTGCGTCACAAGTTCATGCTCTTCCAAAAATTTCGTATTAAACTCACCTTTTACAAAATCAGGATGATCTAACAATTGCAAATGGAACGGGATTGTTGTATGTACGCCTTCAATGACAAACTCACTGAGTGCACGCTTCATTTTTGCAATTGCCTCTTCACGTGTTTTTCCGTGAACAATTAATTTAGCAACCATCGAATCATAGAAAGGTGGGATTGAATATCCCGGATATACAGCTGAATCGACGCGAATACCAAATCCGCCTGGTGGTAAGTACATTTCTACTTTACCTGGAGATGGCATAAATTTTTTGGCAGGGTTTTCCGCATTAATTCGGCATTCAATTGCCCAACCATTAAATTGTACTTCTTCTTGCTGTAACGATAACTTTTCTCCAGAAGCAACACGAATTTGTTCTTTAATTAAATCCATCCCTGTTACCATTTCAGTAACTGGATGTTCAACTTGAATTCTCGTATTCATCTCCATGAAATAAAAGCTTTTCGTTCTATATTCATAAATAAACTCAACCGTACCAGCACCTGTATAATCAACCGCTACCGCCGCTTTAACTGCTGCCTCACCCATCTGCTTGCGAACATTTTCATCAAGTGCAGGTGATGGACTTTCTTCTAGTAGTTTTTGCAAACGGCGCTGAATTGTACAATCACGCTCTCCTAAATGAATGGCATTTCCGTGTGTATCTGCCATTATTTGAATCTCAACATGGCGGAAATCTTCAACGTACTTTTCTAAGTATACACCAGGGTTCCCAAAAGCGGTACTAGCTTCTTGCTGTGTAATTTGAATTCCTTTTACAAGCTCTTCTTCATGACGTGCAACACGAATACCTTTTCCACCGCCACCTGCAGTCGCTTTAATAATAACTGGATATCCAATTTGATTTGCAAGCTCGATCGCTTCCTCGGTATTTTTTATAATCCCTTGTGAACCTGGTACAATCGGAACCCCTGCTTTTTCCATTGTATCACGAGCAACGTCTTTTGTGCCCATCTTTGAAATAGCTTCTGGACTTGGACCGATAAAAATTAAGTTACATTCACGGCATAACTCTGCGAAATCTGCATTCTCTGCTAAAAATCCGTATCCCGGATGGATAGCATCGCAGCCCGTTAACTTCGCAACGCTAATAATGTTCGTCAAATTTAAATAACTTTCTTTTGAAACTGTTGGTCCTACACAATACGCCTCATCTGCAATTTGTACGTGAAGTGACTCTTTATCTGCTTCTGAATAAATCGCAACTGTTTCAATATCCATTTCTTTACAAGCACGAATAATTCGTACAGCAATTTCCCCACGATTGGCTATTAATACTTTTTTTATCATCACAAAGACTCCCTTATTACGCTTTCACAAGAAATAGCGGTTGTCCATACTCAACAAGCTGTCCGTTATTAACAAGAATCTCAACAATTTCGCCCTCTACATCAGCGTCAATTTCGTTAAATAACTTCATAGCCTCGACAATACATACGATAGAATCTTTCGATACCCTGTCTCCAACACTTACATATGGAGGTGTATCAGGTGAAGATGAAGAATAGAATGTACCTACCATTGGTGAGGTAATCTTATGTAGGTTTTCATCTTGAACAGCTTTCTTCTCTTCTTGTTTTGGTGCTTCTACTTGCGCTGCCGCTACTGCTGTTTCAACTTCAACAGATGCTACTGGTTGCATAGCTTGTTTCGCTACAGGTGCTTGCATCGCAACAACTTCATTACCACGCTTTTTCATTTTGATTGTTGTACCGTCTTTTTTGTATTCAAATTCATCAATATTAGAGCTATCAATTAATTTAATTAATTCACGAACTTCTTGAATTTTAAACATGTAAAATCCACTCCCATACTCTTGTTTGTCCCGTTTTTACAGATTCTCATCACTAACACTAGATTGACTGTAAAAATACGATGTATTCTATTAGAAAATTTATTTTATTTACTAATAGAAATATTTACTATTTCCATCTTACGATAAATTTTTTAAACATTCCAATTTATATTTCTTTATAATAAATCGAAACTCCTGTAAAAATATTATTCCAATAAAAAATTTATTACCTAGTAATAATACCAAGTTTCACACGAAATTGGCAAGACCACTTCCTAAAAAACATTCCTTACCTTTTCAAAATGCTACACAGTAAACATATAATTGCCGCTCCACTCTTCACCACATCTATGGTTCATAACATATTTTTACCAAATATTATTTTTTTGTTTACACGCCGTTCATCATTCCTTCATATAAGAATAGTATGTTCAAAGTGTAGAAAATATATTGTATCGAGGTGTGGACATATGATATGGCTCATGCTCTTCTTACCTGCCGTAATGGTTTGGGCATTCGTTCTCTTCATCCACGTCAAATCTGGAAAAAGTAATCATCATCACCATGAACCGCTAATTTTTTATTCACAACGTATTTCTCCATTCCGAGTTGAACATAGTAAAAACACATACAAAGACGAAATAGAAAAAAGCTATCGAAAGTGATAGCTTTTTTCTATTATTATTTTTATCTAATTATTTTGAAGTACTCTATGTTCTTATTTACAAACAATGCGATTAGTAAAAATTAATAATCCGTGGGGGAAATCCCCCACGGATTAAAATTCTACTTATTTTGCTGATGGATCAAATTTCACACCTACATCTTTAGAACCGCCTTCACTTCTTACAAGCTGTATAATTTTATTCGCTTCTTTTTGTGAATGTTTCGCTGCCTTCACTGTTACTCTAATGTCAGTTCCATCAGCTCTTACAAGGGCATCTTTATATCCTCCTTGAGCTTTAATAACTGTTTCAAGTAAACCTTCTTTTGTTTCCATTGTAGCGATTGCATCCATACCATCTTTCGCCTTACTTCTTTCTTCAGCAGTAGCGTTAGAAGACTTTATTACATTTTGTAATTTTTCTCTTTCAGCACTACGCTTATCTTCCATTTGCATACGTAAAGCTGTGAAATTCTCATCACTCGATTGAACTGATACATTCCCCTCTTTTTTACTTGTTTCTTTTTTAGCATTTTCTTTTTTATCTGTCTCTTTATTTGTTGTCTCTTTATTTGGTGTTTCCTTGCTTGGAGTTTCTTTTGTTGTTTCTTTATTTGGCGTTTCGTTTGTTACTGCTTTGTCAGTACCTTGTTTTTCTTGTCCAATCTTTTCACCTGTTGCCGGCGATGCTGTATTCATTTTGTCAGGAGTTGTTACGTAATACACAGATAGTACAACAACTAAACTTAACATTGTTAATAGCCAAACCGTTTGTTTTTTTAACACTTTATTTCCTCCCTATCAATTTTTCGGTGAAACTGAAACACGATGGGCTGGTACATCTAGCAGCCTTATCACAGCTTCTTTTACCATTGCTTTAACTTGTATATTATCCACTCCTTTTGCTACGACGAGAACACCTCGTACTTTCGGTTTCTCTGTCCGTAAAACAACGGGAGTTTCTTTATCACCTTCACGTATAATGACAGTCTTTTCATCAAGAGACTCGTCCTCTACTTCCCTCTTACCGCCTGTTTTATCTGTTTCACCTGTTGTTTGTGAGCGTTTCACTGTATTTTTTTCTAAAATTTTTTCTTCAGATGAATCTAAATTCACCTTAATCGTTACGTCTTTTACTCCTGCTATTTCTTCTAAAGCAGCTTTTAATTCTTGTTCATACGCTTTTTCATATTTTTCTACATTTGACATACTATCATTACTTTTTTGTCCGAAAGTTGGTACGTCTTTTTCTTGGTTTTGAGTTTTTTGTTCTTTAAATACAGGTACTTCTTCTTTTTTACTTGAAAAGAGACTACTAGAAAACATAAGCAAAATTCCAAGTATGAGTAGGACAAGTAAAAACTTAGGTGTTACCTTTTTCCCCTTCTCGTTGCTTTCTTTTTGATCCCCATTCAATAAGTTTCGAAAAAATGAGAACTTCGAATTTTTATCTTTATTGTCCATTTACTCTACCTGTCCTCCCTTCCGTTTGAACTTGGATTTGTTTATTCTCTAGTTGCCACCTGCTTGAAAAGAAATCTTTCATTTCTACATTCGTTTCTTCTACCTTTTTTGGAGGTTCATTCGTATTAATTTCAATTGGCTTTACTGTTTCAATTGCGTCATTTTTACTGCGTTCTTTTTCTTTCAACGTCACAACAACAGATTGAATATCTTTGGCTGACTTTACTTCTTCTACCCTTTCCGTTGCGACTATTTGTATTTCAGAGACTGTCATACCATACTTTTTCTCAAACTCTTTTCCTACTTCTTTTTTCATTTTGGTAGCCATCTCTTCTAAACTATATGCACGTGTTAGAGCTTGTATTTCTTTTTTCTTCGAATCTATTGAATTTTTTACAGATCCCTCTGCTACATACTTTTCTTCATTAAAATTTGCGATTACTTCATTTACATCTGTTTGCAACAGTTTAAAAAGAGGTGTTAAAATTAATACAACTAATAGTAGACTTACGACGAATTTAACGTATTTTTGCAAATTCGAGTTTGGAAGAATAAGATGAAGCATTGTCGCTAAGAGTAAAAAAACGATAATATTTCTAATCCACTCTGTAACAAATTGCATACTCTTCACCTCCTATCGCATCATAAGCGTAATGTTCCCCGCAGCAATAATAATTGTGATACTTAAAAAGAACATAAATGATACGATAGCTAAGCAAGCAAACACGTAAATGATGCTTCGTCCAATGATATCTAAACATTGAATAATTGCTCCTCCGCCAACTGGTTGCAATACTGCTGCTGCGAATTTATAAATAAACGCGATACAAAAAATTTGAATCGCTGGAAAAGCGACAATTAAACATAAAATAACGAGCCCTATAATTCCGACTGTATTTTTTAATAACCCCGACGCACTAATAACAGTATCCGCTGCCTCTGTAAACATCCTTCCAACTACAGGAATAAAGTTCCCTGTTACAAATTTAGCAGTTTTCACAGCTATCCCATCAGCAACCGCTGTCGCTGTTCCTTGTACAGATAATACTCCTAAAAAAATCGTTAAAAAGATCCCGATAATCCCAACGCTAACGTTTTGCAGAAGCTTGGACAATTTCGTAACTTTATATTGATCACTCATCGTACTTACAATACTTAATATCGTTGCAAGTAATAAAAGTGGTAGAACGATGTAATTCATAAGAAGCCCACTCGTATTCATTAAGAAAATGATAATCGGATGAAAAAACGATACAGATACAACACCGCCTCCAGTTGCTATGAGTGCAAGCAAGATTGGTAATAGCGCTAATATGAAATCTACCATTGTTTGTATCGTTTCTCTTGCATATGTCATAACCACATAAAAACTATTTAAAGCAAAAATAATAAGCACCATATATACAACTGCATCGGCAATTTTACTTACACTACTCTTTGAAAAGGCAGATTGCAGTGATTGCAACAATGCACTAAAAATTGTGAGCATAATGAGTGTTCCAAGTAGCTTTCCATTTGCAGCAAGCTCGTGAAACAAATATTTTAATAAACCTAGCATCCATTCTTTTATAGAGAATTCTTTTTCTCCCTTTACAAACTCCATAAAGCTTCCTTTTTGACTCTCTGGTAAATAACCTCCATATTTTGTAACAAGCCCGTCCCAAAATTGCTTCACATCTTCAATTCCGAGCTTATCCAATTGTTGATCAACGACGTTTGTTTCTACAGGAGAAGCTTGTACAACAACCGGTAAAGAAAAGAAAAGGAAGCAAGCAAATAGCAGCTTAGCTCCAAACTTCCTCAACATTCACTCCCCCTTATCCCGTCGGTAAAAATCCGAGAATAGTTTCAATTACGACTGTCAAAATAGGAATTGCCATAACGAGAATTAAGATTTTACCAGCTAGTTCAATTTTCGAAGCGATTGCACCTTGCCCAGCATCTTTTGTAATTTGCGCTCCAAACTCAGCGATATAAGCAATCCCAATAATTTTCAGTAACGTTTCTACATAGACGTTGCTAACTTTCGCTTCACTCGCTACTCTCTCAATCATTTGTAAAATAGAGTGAATTTGATCGATTAAAATAAGAAACATTACGCTACCTACAAAAACAATAAATAACGATGTAATGCTAGATTTATGCTGATTCAAAACAGCTGCTAAAAACGTAGCAACGAGGCCTAATCCGACAATTTGTATAATTTCGATTCGAACCGCCTCCTTTACTGGAAGAGAAAGACACTTTTAATCTTGTCGAACAACGTATTAATTAAAAATGCAACATGGAATAGAATGACGACAAAACCGACAAGGATAACCCAATTTGCAATATCCTCTCGTTTTAATTCTTTTAATACGGTATGAATGAAAGCTAAAACAATGCCGATTCCGGCGATTTGAAATATTAATCCAACATCAATGGACATCGCCTTTCTCCCTCCTATAGCAGTAAAATTACGATAAGTAGCCCCGCTAGTACCCCTAAGCTCTTAATCATTTTTTCATATTGCAGTTGTAACGCTTTCGCTTCTTCTTCCTCTCTCTCTAAATGTGTAATACATAATCGAATATGTTTTTGTTGTGATTCACGATCATGTTGTCCAAGTGTTTCACCAAATTGCTGCAAGATTTCATACTCGGTTTGTTGAAATGCTGTTAACTTCCAATTCTCTTTCAAACTTTCTATCCAAGCTTCCCTTACTGTTTGTTCCCCGTTTTCTAGTTTTTTGGCGAAACTTTGAAATATCCAATTTAATGGCTTGGGCATTTGTTTAACTAATCGTTCGGCGGCTTCAGATAAAGGTGTGTGCCCATACATAATTTCTGCCTCTAATGATTGGAGTGCCGATTTTAATAGTCTAAGTTGCCGCGGCCTCTCACTATATCTTTTTGCGTATGAAAACCCGAAAAAAGTGCTGACCGCAACGATTAACACTGCACCAATTATTTTCACCATACGCCCCCAGCCTTTCGATTCGGTAATACTGGTTTTCCATATCTATCTTTCACTTGCATAACTGTTCCTGGGCCTCTTGCTTTTGATAACTCCACAAACCTATCAAATATGCCAAGCTCCAGCACTGCCTGTAGCGATGGACGTTTCACAACATCATCATAAGAAAACCCGTGTGCACTTATAAAAAGCTGGACCCCTGCATGCACCGCCTCCATAATTGCTTCACTATCTTCTTTACGTCCAATCTCATCTACGATCAAAACATCTGGACTCATAGAACGAATCATCATCATCATTCCTTCAGCCTTTGGACATGCGTCTAACACATCTACTCGTGTACCAAATTCATACTGAGGGATTCCTTTCACACATCCAGCAATTTCTGACCGCTCATCAACAATCCCCACTTTGCAAGAAGGAATTTTCGACGTACCAACCCCTTGACTCATGCAACGTGCTACATCTCTTAAAAGTGTCGTTTTCCCCGTTTGCGGCGGGCCAATTACCATCGTGTTTAACCATCTTGATTCATACAAATACGGCAAAAGCGGCTCAGCTATTCCTATTTTTTGACGAGCAATACGAATATTAAATGAAGAGACATCACGAATCATTTTCACTGTACTTTTCTCTGTAATGACTTTTCCCGCTAGGCCAATTCTATGTCCTCCTCGAAGTGTCACATACCCACGTTTCAATTCCTCTTCCATCGTATAAATTGAGAATTGACTTAACTTATTCAATAAGTAACTTGCATCTTCTGCTGTAGCGATATAGTCATAAAAAAACACCTCTCCATGCGCAATACACTCTAGCGGTCTTCCAATTCGAACACGAATTTCCTCTAAAGTATTGTATTGCTTACAACTTTCAACTAACTGTTTCATCATTTTTGGTAAAACCTCTAATACTTCTTTCATAGGCTTCTCCCCACTATACTCGACTTACTATTTCAACAATGCGATAAAAATGCAGCCAATTCCAAGTGCCAGAAAAAAGAGTTTCAAGAAAGAAATTTCGCTCGCTACACTCGCTATGCCTATTGTCATTGTTAAAATTAATACGGTCGGTCCAACAAACGCCAACATACCATTTATAAACAATGCTTTCTTCGCATCATTCACGTAAAGCATAAGCAAAGCGGCGAATATTTCCGCGCTACCCGAAAACAACCGAAGTAACCCCATTACGAGCACGGATGTTTCCATTGCCGCTAGCCACTGTTTCATTCTCCCACCTTCTCCCGTAACGGTTACGAATTCTACATTCCAAAAAAGAATATATTTGTACAACCATATGCAGAGGTTGTCTATTTCAGAAGTAAAAACATAATTTTTCTCTAACACCTTTATTTAAATCTGAATATTCGTGTTTTTTAATGGTATATTATGGTATATTTAATTTAAAAGGGGTATAGACGATGCAGCACGTTACTTTATTACCACTTGATTTACGCTATGCAAATGTGCTTTTTGAGCTATCAAGTGAACCACACGTAAAAAATGCATTAGGAATACAGGTAGAAAAAGTCGAAGACACGAAAGCATTTCTTCTTTTTGCAATAGAAGAAGAGCGCCAAAAGAAGTCTTTATCGAGAATGATTGTAAATGAAGAGAATGAAATACTTGGCCTCACCACACTTAAACATATTAATTATGGGAAGAAACAATCTCACATTGGTAGTTGGCTTGGCTATCCATATTGGGGTAAAGGGTATAATGAGGCAGCTAAAAAAGAAATCTTTAAAATCGCTTTTTTAGACTTACAACTTACATACGTATTCACTGGTGCTAAAACGACTAACATTCGCTCGTTAAAAGCACAAGAAAAACTACCTTACATTTCATTGCATGTGAAAAACAAGTTTCCAGGCGAACATGCTGCACTGGAGAAAGAAGTAAAATCACCTTGCGTACTGCATGTCGTATCGCGTAAGAAATTTTTAAATTGGCTGGACGTACAAAATGAGGGGGGAAAATATGAAGGTTTTGAAAATTAGTTTAACAATTGTAGTAGAATTAGCTCTTATTTATCTTTTTTCATTATTGGTCGGTTGGTCATTTATAGAGACCTTTTTCCTTGGCAGTCTAGCAATATTTGCAATTATGTGGTTAATTATTATGAGTAACCATAGAAATAACATTACAGATCACGCAATAAGTAAAACATTAACTGGTGTTGAGACTGGTGAAATAAAACCATTTCAATTCATTTTCACACCATATATAGCGGGTACTCTTTCACTTGTTTTAGTTAGTTTTGTTGTCACCGCAATTTACTATATGCCCTATTTTCTATAAAAAAGCACTCGTGATAATCACGAGTGCTTTTTTACTATGCACGAGAAACGTATTTACCTTCACCAGTGTTGATGATAAGCATTTCGCCTTCGTTAATGAAGATTGGTACTTGTACAACAAGACCAGTTTCTAATGTAGCTGGTTTTGTTACGTTAGAAGCTGTGTCACCTTTAATACCAGGCTCTGTTTCTGTAACTTTTAATTCAACTGTGTTCGGAAGTTCAACACCAAGTACTTCACCTTGGTATGTCATAATAGATACTTCCATGTTTTCTTTTAGGAATTTTAATTCGCGCTCGATTTGGTTTTCACCAAGTTCGATTTGCTCATAAGTTCCGTTATCCATAAATACATGAGCCTCACCGCTCGCGTATAAGTATTGCATACGACGGTTTTCGATGTGTGCTTTTTCTACTTTTTCACCTGCACGGAATGTTTTCTCTTGAACAGAACCTGTGCGAAGGTTACGTAGTTTAGAACGAACGAATGCAGCACCTTTACCTGGCTTTACGTGTTGGAAATCAAGTACTTGCCAAAGGGCATTGTCCACTGAAATTGTTAAACCTGTACGAAAATCGTTTACTGAAATCATGTAAAAAAATCCTCCTGTGTATTACAAAATAATAAGTTCTTTTGGTGATTTCGTAATTACTTCATTACCTTCACTCGTTACAATGATATCATCTTCAATACGTACGCCGCCAATACCTGGAATATAAATACCTGGTTCTACTGTTACAGCCATACCTGGTTCAAGTACTGTATCAGAACGGAACGCTAAACCTGGCGCTTCATGGATTTCAAGGCCGATTCCATGACCAGTAGAGTGTCCAAAGTATTCACCATATCCTTTTTCCGTTATGTAATCACGCGTTAATGCATCTGCCTCGCGGCCTGTTAAACCAGCTTTAATACCGTTTACACCACGTAATTGTGCTTCTAAAACGACATTATAAATTTCTTTTAATTTATCAGATGGTTCACCGACTGCAATTGTACGAGTAATATCAGAACAATACCCTTTGTAATAAGCGCCGAAGTCTAATGTAACGAAATCTCCTGTTTCTATCACTTTTTCAGATGCCACGCCGTGCGGTAATGCCGAACGAAGACCTGAAGCAACGATAATATCAAACGAAGAAGATGTTGCTCCTTGTTTTCTCATGAAAAATTCAAGTTCATTTGACACTTCAATTTCAGATACTCCCGGGCGAATGAATGATAGAATATGCTCAAAGGCAGCATCTGCAATCTGTGCAGCTTCCTTTAATATCTTAATCTCTGAATCAGTCTTTATCAAGCGTAACTTTTCTACAAGCCCAGAAGTCGGGATAAATTCAGCTTCGATCGCCTCATTATGCGTTACGTAAGAGCTATATGTAAGAGTATCCTGCTCAAAGCCAAGCTTTTGAATTCCAAGTTCTTTCACTTGCTTTGCAACTTCATCAATAATTAATCCTGCATGCTGCACGATTTCATATCCAACAGCTTGTTTACTAGCCTGCTCTACATAACGAAAATCCGTAATAAATTGAGCACGCTCTTTTGAAATAAGTACAACCCCAGCTGTTCCAGTGAAGTTAGCCATGTATCTACGACTATGTTCATTTGTTAATAAAATACCGTCGATACCAGCCTCAGCAAATGCGCTTCTTAATCTTTCGATTTTCTCCATGACTTTATGCCTCCCTTAATTTCTCCATTAATGCAAATAACGCTAACTTATAGCCATAAAAACCAAATCCAACAATTTGTCCTGCACAAACAGCCGCCGTCACAGATTCGTGACGGAACGATTCACGCTGGTGAATGTTAGAGATATGTACTTCAATAACAGGAATCGAAATGCTCGCAATTGCATCTCGAATTGCATAGCTATAATGCGTAAATGCTCCAGGATTTAAAATGATCCCTTCATATATATCTTCAGCCTCATGAAGACGATCGATAATCGCACCTTCATGATTCGATTGGAAACATTCTAACTCCACTCCCATTGTTTTTGCTTCTTGCTTCATATCTGCTTCAAGTGTCGCTAACGTGCCCTTTCCATATACATTTACCTCACGAACACCGAGGCGATTTAAGTTAGGACCGTTTACGAGGAGTAACTTTTTCATATTCTTAAAACTCCTTAATATTAAATATCTATACAACATTTTAACATAGGAGTTACTTATTTGAATAGTTCGTCTTCTCTTCTCCTTCTTGCTCCGCTTTATTACTATTTACTGCGTAAGAAACAGAGTATGCAATAAACACACCATACAATATAAAAATACATATTGTCGTCACAATCGTCTCTTTCGGCAAATTGAACGCACTTTTAATAACAGGTGCCATTAAACCCATTCCGAAAAACAGTAACGCCCACCAAAATAGCCCATAAATAATCCCTGGAATGATTCCTTCAAATTTCGCCAAAAACGCTTTATACAAAAAGGAAATCAAGATTGAAAGAAGTCCCATGCAAACAATTCCTGACAGATTGCCCCATATCCCTTCTTTCCAACTCCCAAACGCAAATGGTAACAGTAAATAATTAGGTCCCGCTTCCGTGAATGAAAATATATGAAGGAAATACCATATTCCTCCCCAAAAAATTCCACCAAACAAACCGATTTGCACATAATTCCTTGTTCCTAATTGTTCTTGACTCACATCAACACCTCCGCTCAATAGTATGCCCGAAACTATTTTGAAGCATGTTTAAATACTGCGAAATTTGTCTATAAAAAGAATAAGAAATGTCCGACTCTCGTAACATTTTCTCTTGTCATATACTTGTATTTGTCGATAAAATAAAGGAAACTCGGTGATTGTCTTATTTCAAAACGACAGAACCCAGTATGACAATTGCCTCTTTTTCTACATAAGAGAGAAACAAATACAGGTTGGTGTTAACATGGCAGAAGAGTCAAAACAAATATATGGCGGGCAAGCAGTCATAGAAGGAGTTATGTTTGGCGGTAGAGAATATACTGTTACAGCGGTTCGTCGTAAAGATAAATCGATTGAATTTTATCGATTACCACGCGTTCGTAATAAAGCATTATCTATCCTAAAAAAAATTCCATTTTTACGAGGTATTGCCGCCATTGTGGACGCAAGTGCGAATGGAGCAAAGCATTTAAACTTCGCTTCAGAACGATTTGATGTCCACCCAGAAGATGATGAACAAATTGCAAATAAAAAAGAAGAACAATCAAAATTAACGATGGTATTAGGAGTTGCAGCAGTTGGCGTTTTATCTTTCATATTCGGTAAAGTCATTTTCACAGCAGTTCCTGCACTATTAGCTGAATTAACGAGACCGATTTTCCCATCTCATACAGGGCAAATCATTGTCGAAAGTGTCATTAAGCTCATGCTACTATTGAGCTATATATACTTTATTTCTTTAACCCCACTTATTAAACGGGTATTTCAGTATCACGGTGCAGAGCATAAAGTAATTAATGCTTATGAGAATAATCTTCCTATGACTGTAGAAAACGTCCAAAAGCAAACCCGCCTCCATTATAGATGTGGTAGTAGCTTTATTATATTTACAGTCATTATTGGAATGTTTGTTTATTTCCTCGTTCCTACAGATCCACTTTGGGCACGAGTAATAAACCGAATTTTATTAATTCCAGTCGTTCTCGGCATTTCGTTTGAAGTACTACAATTTACGAATCGATTGCGAGACATTCCTGTATTACGCATACTTGGATATCCCGGATTATGGCTGCAACTATTAACAACGAAAGAACCAACAGATGATCAAGTGGAAGTAGCTATTGCATCGTTTGAAGAATTATTACGTTTAGAAAACAAACAATAATTATTTAAAAATGGTGTTCAACTCCTCTCCTCATCGTTAATATACTAATTTTAATATATGTTTTTAGGAGGTGTTCCTTATGAACGGTCGTTCGTTTACTTTCGCTATATTTGTGCTTATAATCGGATTAGCAATATTCGGCCTTGTTTCATCTGTAATTACAAATCCAATGGGTGTATTAAGAAATATCGGGTATATGTTACTTGTTGTCGGTATCTTTTACTTGCTATACAAGATGTTTACTAATTCCAGTGGTTCTGCAAATTCGCAAAGCTCATATAAGCGCGCTGCAAAACAATCGAACCGCAAACATGGGAAACAAAATGTAGCACCCCTAAGCAATTCATTCTTGAAACGAAATACTTCTGATGACAAGGGCAAAAAGGGTAATTCTCCATCGTTGAAACGAAAAAGAAAACAATCTCATTTAACTGTCATTGAAGGTAAAAAGAACAAAAAGAAAGACCGTGCTTCCTTTTAGGAAATACGGTCTTTCTTTATACTTTCAAGCACTTCTTTCAAAGTTTTATCTATCATACTTTCAATTCGAAGGTGATGATTTTCAAATGGTAAATTTCTTGTCACATCATTTGGAACAACGACGCATTTTAATCCTGCCGCAACCGCTGCTTTCAATCCATTTAATGAGTCTTCAAATACAACAGCTTCTAATGGTTCAATTCCTAATTCCTCTATTGCAATTCGATAAAGTGCTGGATCTGGTTTTACCTTCTCAACATCTTCTCTCGTTTTAATTACTTCAAAATAATCTCGAATCTGTAGATCTTCTAAAAAACGAACAACCCATTCTCTAGATGAACTAGAAGCTAATGCGATTTTCAATCCCATTTCTTTCGCTTCTTCTAAATATTCTTTTACCCCATCACGCGCTTCTGGTATTTTCATTTTCTCTTTATGTAAAGTCGTCACCTTTTCTTTTAGTGCACGCTCGTTAAACTTTTCTTTTAATTGTTCCTTTAAATATGCATAAAGTACATTATCTGTCGTTCCAATACATTTCGCAAATTCCTCTAAAGGTAACTCTCCGCCGTACTCACGAACAGCATCTCTGAAAGAGTGAAACCATATTGTTTCTGTGTCCACAATTAATCCATCAAAATCAAAAATAATTGCTTTCATAATTCTCCCGTCCTTTTCGATTGAAATAAAAAAGGAAACGCCATCCGTTCCCCTTAATTACTTTTCTCTTCATTTGCTTTTTGAACACCACGAAGTGTTTCTACTCGAACCTCATCTTGTTCAAAATATTGTACTAAATCACCGATACGGTCAATTGCTTCCCAACTTAAATGATGTTCAATCCCTTCAACATCATTGTAAATCTTGCTTTCATCCAAACCAATAATACGCATAAACTGCTCTAGCAAGTCATGACGATATACGAGACGTTCTCCGATTTTTTTACCTTTTGATGTTAATACAAGCCCTCTATATTTTTCATAAATTAGATATTCATCTTTGTCTAATTTTTGCACCATTTTTGTTACAGAGGATGGATGTACACTAAGCGCTTCAGCAATATCAGATACGCGGGCATAACCCTTTTCATCAATCAACAAATAAATTTGTTCAATATAATCTTCCATACTAGGGGTAGGCATCGGTTTCCTCCATCCAATTTCATTTTGCTTATTCCGAACGAAGCAATCAATAAAATGATACACCAGAAAGAATAACGTGACAAGGTAGAAACGAGCCTAAATCTGCAAAAGAGAAAAGAACCCGCATTCAAATACAAGTTCCTTTCATGTGAAATATTGAATTTCTGCGTCAGGAAAAAAGTGACGAATATATCCTCGAATCGTTTCCTCCAATACTTCTGCATCATCTTTTTTATAGACGTATTTCCCAATACCGTATCGTCCCCATTTATATTTCCGCTTCTCTTCGTCCATTTCAAGTTTCGTATTCGGATAACGCGCTTGAATGACCTTTTTTGCCGGCTTCGTAAAGCGATGCTGAATTAATTCAAACGTTAAATTTGGTATCACCATATCTTTCAAGGCATTGTATAATCTCTCAAACAATTCACGATACCCCTCTTCCCATCCTTCATGCATATAAAGTGGCGCAACTATAAAACCAAGTGGATAATTAGCCCCTGCCACTTTACGAGCAGCCTCAATTCTCTCTTCGAACGGCGATGTCCCCGGTTCAAAATTTTTAATCACATAACGTGAATTAATGCTAAATCGAAAACGCGTTTTCCCATTATGCTTTGCATCTAATAAATGATCAACGTGCGAATATTTCGTAACGAAACGTAAACGCCCATGCTCACTTTCTCCCATAAATTCGATCGTTCGCTTTAAAGCATGCGTTAAATGATCAATTCCAACGATATCTGATGTACACGCCGCTTCAAATCTTGTTATTTCTGGTGCCCTTTCATCCATATATTGCTGTGCCTTCTCAAATATTTCATCTAGATTCACATATACACGAACGTAAGGTTTACTACCAAGGGTCGTTTGCAAATAACAATAATGGCAATGTCCCATACACCCTGTTGCAAGCGGAATTGCATATTCAGCTGACGGCTTTGACGTATCAAACTTTAATGTCTTCCTCACCCCAACGACAAGCGTTGCCTTTGCATTGCGATACTTTTGCAAATCATTTTCACCTGGCAAATTTCTAATTTGATTATGGGATGTCGTTTCACGAATTTCTAATCCCATCTTCGTAAACTTCTCATACAGCTCTTTTCCAAGTGGATATTCGAGTGCCTTCGGTTCAAAGTAAACAAGTTTTGGCATAAACGGTTTCATATACTTCCCTCCTCTCGTTAGTATGGAGAACACGGAAAAATTAAAACGCATTAAAGTTTTCCACTTCAGTAACTTGCGTTGCAAGTTACTGAATGTTATAATTTGGATAACAGCTACCTTGCAAGGCAAGTTACCTGAATAAAAGGTGGGGAAATCATGCATAGCCAAATGTTAAAAGGTGTACTCGAAGGTTGCATCCTATACATCATTTCGCAAGAAGAAGTGTATGGATATGAGCTGAGTACAAAATTAAATAAATACGGCTTTACATTTGTCAGCGAAGGAAGCATATATCCGTTATTGTTACGTATGCAAAAAGAGAGGCTAATTGAAGGAACATTAAAAGCTTCCTCACTCGGTCCAAAGCGAAAATATTATCATGTAACCGATAAAGGAATAGAACAGCTTGAAGAATTTAAACAAAGCTGGGGAATGGTTTCGACAACGGTGAACAACTTATTACAGGGAGAGTGATAGGGATGAATGCGCAAGACATGATTGAATTGAACAACAAAAAACGCGAACTTCTAACATTTGAAAACGAAGCTTCTTATGGCGATATGCTAGTATATCTTCGGTTATCTAACGTACCTGAACAACAAGTAGAAGAACTATTATTAGAAATATTAGATCATCTCATCGAAGCACAAAGAGAAAATAAAAATGCTTATGATATTTTCGGCAATGACTTACAATCTTATTGTGATGAACTCATATCGGCTTTACCAGCTCAAACAAAGTTAGAAAAAACTTCTTTAATCGGTTTTGTTATTAGCTTACTTCTTGCTATACAGTTTGGAATGGATGCACTTGTTTCGACTTTCATTTTAATCTTCAGGAAAAATATCGAACAATTAAGCCCAGCTTTTAGCATCCCTGGAACCACTTTGTTCGTTTCACTTATTATACTAGGCATACTTTTCATTTTATATTTATTAAAGCGCTATTCCTTTGATCAAAAGATGAATTGGAAAAGAAGGATTCTATTTGGATTTGCATTTGCTACTCCATTTTGTTCAGCTGTATTTTTAAATGTCTATTTTAAAAAACAACCTTATCTCATTTACCACCTAACCTTTTGGCAAAACGCCTTAATTGCTATCTTATTTTTCATTTTATATAAATTACTATACAAAAAATCAAATTTTTAACAGCCTTTCAAAAGGCTGTTTTTCTTCTGTCTAATTTTACAAATTGAAAAATTTCATAAAGAAAATAAGAAAAATGCAAAATAATTAAAGTTAATTGTTGACGTGATGCTTTTATTATCGGTATCATAAATCTTCGTGAGCAATTATTTTTCGTTATACGATTTTTTTATTATTACTGAATTTTTGAGAGGAGAAATTAGATGTCAGTTAAGAAGAAAACGCAAGTACGCACCGGCAAAATGGTACGTGAACTAATGTTAGCAGACGAAGATGTAAATGCTTCGCTAATTATGGTATATAGTGAAAACGGTGTAAACGCAGAAATTAAAATCGAGGGCTTAACGCCGAAATGTAACGAAGAATTATTTTTGAGCGGAAACGTGGATTGGAACAAGAGTGTTATTTATAAAATTGTTGATTTCACTGGAAACGCTGAAGTTGGTAAAGTTACATTATCAGCGATGAACAAAAACAATGTTTCTCTAGAAATAGAACGCGTTATGTGGAGTAAAGAAAATAAAGAGGCTGCTGGTCAAGAAGAAACACCGGTAGAAGCCACACCGAAAAAAGAAGTAGTTGTAGAAGCTCCAAAAGCAGTTACACCTGCTCCTAAACCTATTACGCGTGTAGAAACACCTGCTATGGCCCCTAAGCCTACTCCGGTACCGACGCCGAAGCCAGTAAGCGTAGAAGCAGCTGTAGAACTAACTACTCCAGCACCTGTGAAAAAAGTAGTCCCTACTTCAGTTACAAAGCAAGAGGCAGTACCGGTTGCTCCAGCAAAACCGAAACAACCTGCTTTGACTGAAACAAATTCAAAACTACAAGAAAATTATGTGAAACTCGTGAAAAAGACAATTGAAGTTTGTCAAGATTACGAGCTTGGCATCGACATAGATGATTCTATTGAAGGCTTAAAAGAAGAACTACAAAGCCAAGGTATTAGCGTTACATTTGACAAAGAAATTATGGACGTTGTAAATCGCCTTCGTTCTTTACAAGATAAAGGAATCAAAGTAGAAAAAGTACTTAATTTACTATAAAAAAATAAGAGATGGCAATTGCCATCTCTTATTTTTTATAATTCCATTCCTTACTTTCATACTTTTCTTTTGCTAACGTTTGAACTTCATGTAACTGTTCTTCTGTTAATTCATATGGCACAAGCTCTATATCCAATCCTTTTTCAAACCCAACCTCGAACGCTTTAATTAACTGTTCGATCGTAAATGTACGGTCTGTCAATTTATTAATTGCTACCGCTTTAGAAGAAAACATACTTTTCATACGTTCTTTCACACGTTCATTTGGGAATAAAAATAGGTCGTATAGTTCGTCTAAATCTATTTCTAACGGAATCGATCCGTGCTGTAAAATAACACCTTTTTGACGTGTTTGAGCACTACCTGCGATTTTTCTTCCTTCAACTACAATTTCATACCAAGATGGCGCATCAAAACATACTCCTGAACGCGGATTTTTTAAATTCTCACGATCCGCCTCTGTTTTCGGAACTGCATAATACGCTTCTAATCCTAATGCCTTAAGACCGTCCAATAAGCCTTGCGAAATAATGCGGTATGCTTCCGTAACTGTTTTTGGCATATTTGGATGATCTTCAGACACAATAACACTGTACGTTAATTCTTTGTCATGTAGTACACCCCTGCCGCCTGTTTGACGACGAACGAACCCATATTTCTTTTCGTTAACTACATCCATATTTATATCTTTTTCAACACGCTGGAAATACCCGACTGTTAATGTTGGTACTTCCCATTCATAAAAACGAATTGTTGGTTGCATCTTCTTTTCACTTTGCCAATTTAATAAACATTCGTCTAACGCCATATTAAACGCTGGTGAACATTGACCAGAGTTAATATAACACCATTTTTCTTTTCCCATCCTACACCTCATATAACCAATTATTTTTCACATTCTCTAGTCTACCAAATTCGACAAAATTTGTGAAAGAATACGAAATTTCTCCTTATATACAAATGAATCTGTTGCATAAATACATATGGGCATTATAATATTGAAAGTAGGATAAGAAAAAAGGGAGCGATAGAACCGTGTCAACAACTTGGATTATTTTATTAGCCGTAATCGTAGCGTTCATCGGTTACACTGTATGGATGTATTTCTATCAGAAAAAATTAATTAAAACTCTTACAGAAGAAGAATTTCGCGCTGGCTACCGTAAAGCACAGCTTATCGATATTCGCGAAGCAGACGAATATA
>Ga0209025_1001031_pt1 | contig 40828 bp, 45 predicted proteins | sample AraplaMF_Col_mLB_FD_184256 | JGI IMG/M metagenome (GOLD analysis project Ga0209025, IMG submission 184256) | Arabidopsis root microbial communities from the University of North Carolina, USA - plate scrape MF_Col_mLB (SPAdes) (version 2) | ecosystem: Host-associated > Plants > Roots > Endosphere... | reverse complement strand
TGCACCGGCACGTCTGCACTGGTGCCATGCGTAAACCCTGTAATCGTCATATGTCGAAGCCTCGTTCGGCAACAACATCAACAATCACGCGCTGATCCGGAAGGTGGGGTCAAAACACCGCTTACGCAAAGCTTGCGCGCGTGGCCGGTAGTTGTTTCCTCGTCGGGTGGCGCGCCTACAATTCGCAGGCAAAGGAAGTCAGCGTATTAAACGGTGGGTGGGGCGGCTCGAAAATCGCGGATTGGGTTGCGTCGCCTGATCCGTGGAGCCCCATGAACATGTATTCCACGATCCTGCCGCACCTTGTCGTTCTCAACCTGACCATCAACGACTGGATTGCTGCAACTAATACCGCGACTTACCTCGCGAACATGCAGACCAAGATCAATAAGATCAAAACGGCAGGATGTGACCTCATCCTGTTCACCGGAGCGCCCTCAAAGATCACGTCGGTGTCAGCCGCTCAGCAGCAAACCTACGTCGATATCGTCAAAGGTCTGGCTGCGACGAACAACGTCAATCTGGTTTGTCTGACAGATCGTTGGGGTTCATGGGAGGCGAAGGTGGGTGTCTATTACAATGCAGATCCGCTTCACCCGATAGCAGCCGGGTGCGCTGACGAAGCTCAGGCGATCTACGATCTGATGCCGCACTGATATTACCAGTCGCCTGAGTGCCTTTCTTCAGGCGGCTCGTCGTTGGGCTTCAGGATCGCCTTTACGAAGAGGATGCCCCAAGCAGAGGCGAACATGGAATATCCGATGATGTGCCAGATGCTCATGCCGTGACTCCCTCGGGTTGAGTACGATTATCCTTCACGATGCGATCACGCAACCTCAGGAATGGGCGCTCGACACAGAAGGTCATCAGCACTGCGAAAGCGATCGATGCCGCGTATTTGCCCACTACCACCAGATCCGGCGAAGCTACACCGAGCTTTGAGGCGAGCCAAGGCGTGAGTTGGTTCCCTACGCCATTATGCCAGATGTACAAGGGGTAGGAGCAGATACCAAGGAACGCTACTGCGTTAGCCGCAGATGAGGCCCAGAAGGTTCCGGGAGCCTTGTGAAATGCAAGGATGGCGAGGCCAGAGCCGATTGCCGCGACTGTGTAACCCACTGCTGGCTTCATCACATCGCCGCTTAGCCAAACAAGCGACACGAACAAGGATATGGCCAAGACGGCATTCAGGCCACGCCTCACAGCCATCGCGGCATAGACTTGAGGGTACCGTTGCGCAAGAAGAGCCAACAGAACGCCTATAGCAATACCGTCAAGGCGATACTGGGTCTGGATCTGGATCGCGTGGGGATCGACGCTGGCGAACGCGGCGATCAGCCTCAATAGCCATGTCGCGATGATCAAGCCAACTAGGCCCATGACGTAGTGCCTGGGGCGCATTCCAAACTTGATCAGGACCGGAAGGCCCAGTCCGAGTAGAAGATAGAATTGCTCTTCCACCGCCAGCGACCAAAGGTGATTGAGCGGCGTCTCGAAGAAGTTCTGCACGTGAAGGATAATTTGAGGCAGAAAGCTGCCCCACGGGCGCGAGGTGAAAAACATCTGTGCCAGCAAGTAGACGTACAGGACCGGCCAGAGCCTGAAAGCACGCTTGATGAGAAAGGTCTTGTAGTCGAAGCGGCCCGTCTTTGCTGCCTCGCGAAGCACATTTCCGCCGACAAGGAAGCCGCTCAGCACGAAGAACAGATCCACGCCAGCCCATCCGATCGAACGACCGGGGAATAGCCAAATATTGCTGATAGCATAATCCATGGTCGAGCCGTTCAGATGCCAACCCATGGCGAGAAATATGGCCAGCCCTCGAATAACATCGAGTTGCGTCTCGCGGTTCTTCACTGCTGTCATTTGGCGCCCCTGATCAATGCCGGAGCTATACTTTCTTTCTGCTGACGGCGCCACCGCAAGATGACGTACTGCTTAACGTCAACACCCCCACTGTCGGAGTCAAGCAAGGCTTGCAAGTGGCGATCAGCCCACCGCCCCATCATCTTCGTCTTACCGGTTTGACCGCTTTGCGCCGATACCGTCACCCACCATAGCCCTATAGGTCAAAGCGGAGAGCTAGCTTTGCAATCGCCGGATCGGTGAACTCGGCTACGGGGTCATCGGTCTTGTCATGCTTGCGATGATACTCCCCAGCATCGAAAGCCTCGTAGATTTCGAAGAACGGCTGCGGCACGTCGTTCTTTCCAGGGCCAAATCCCTCCTGCACTCCAGACCATAGATCATTCATCACGCAATCGCAGAAGGTGTAGCTTAGCTCTCCCCGGTGAAAACCCTTCGCAAGCTCCAGTGCCTCGCTGTTGTAGAAATCCCATTGATTGAGCGCTCCTGCCCAATGAGCGATGTCGTCGAGTGTCAGCCGGGTCGGGCTTTTGTTGATCGCAAACTGTAGGAACTCGGAAATCGCTCTTTTCTCCTGATAGGCTAGCAGAGCTTATGAATGAACGCGTGATGTAGCGTCAATGGCGCTTCGGGCGGAAAGCGGATCCGACCGCCACATCATCTTGCCGCCGCGCCTTCGTTTGGGTATCCCTCAGGCAAGGGGTATCTATGGAAATAACTTTGAGCGAGATCAGCGAAAAGTTCGAATTGCTCTGCGGCGACGGCGCCGCCCGAGAGGACGTCGCGACGTTTGCCGTACGAGCAATGGAGGCGAGCGATCTCGGTTTGCTACGTATGGAGGAGGCTCACAAAGCTGCAATTTGGGGCGCGATCCTCTATTTTAGCGGTGTGGATCTGAGGGTTCAGCCGGATGAGTATCTCCACGTGACAGCTGACTTTGAGGATGCCCGGCAACGGTTGGGCGTGTAAGAAAAGTTGTTCGTCTGCGAGGCGGGTGTTCCACCCATCATCTCGTGTGTCTGCAGGGCGTTGGTGACAACAGGCGTCCGGGCCGGCCTTTTCAACGTGGCAACATCGGCCCACCGAGAGCCGCCGAAATGATGATTGAAAGGTAGATCAGGAACGCCAGGCCGCCGACAATCGCGATTATAGCGACGCCGAGGCGGCCAGCATTCAACCTTGTCTTTCGCCGGACTCAGTGTTCGCCGGCTTTTGTATAGGGTCTTCTATCGGTTTCATGCCGACCCGAACCGGGCCGAGGCCAATTTGTTCCCTGCGCCAGGGCTCGGAATGAAAAAGGCCCGCCGACGCAGCTCGGCGAGCCCTCTCGCCCTTCCGTATCCGCCAAGACGCATTAGGGCGCGATAGCAATGCTCCTGAGCACGAGCACCGACCATCCTGAGATTTCGTGATCCCGAGCGCACATTTGCGAGTGGTTTTCGGATCGGGGCCGTGCCTAAAGTCGCGCTATGGAAAACGACATTCTCAGATTCGGGCTGGTAACTCCGTCACTTGTCATAAAGCGCGATGAGATGCCCCGTGCGAGGATCATCAACCTGATCATGGATCACGTGCCGAACGACAGCGAGGCAGGTGAGGCAATCGAGATGCTCTGCATTGCATCGTCGGGGCAGTATGAGGGGAACGGCTGGTCGATCTGGTTCTCACTACGTGGAGAAACTATTCACTGAAAGCAAAAGACCCGCGCCTGGCTGAGCTGCGGGTCTCAAGCTGGATGGGTCCAGATCGGCACGCAGGTATCTCAAATCTTCTTACCGATTCCCAGTAGGTTAGATCGGTGTGGCTTTTATGGGGCTACGTTGGACGTGCCGCCGTCAGCATCGCTAGGAAGCAGGAGTCTGATTAGCGACGTTTCGCTTTTCACGCCGTCGCGATACGCCATAAGAATCTGCTTTGCGATCTCCTCACGATGCATATCGAGAGTGAGTTGCTTGACGTTGCAGATATGATCGAACACCCGTTGACAGACGGCAAGCTCGTCTGGCGACAACATCGAATTATCTTTCAGCGCAAACATGGAAGGGCTCCCATATTAAAGTGAGGGCCAAACTCTACCGCTGAACAATTCCCGAGCCAACAGCCAACCGCCCCATCATCTTGTCACCGCTAACGCTTCGAAATAGTCTTCCGTGGCCGGAGAGTTGGCCGACTGAAGGGGGCGGAGATCGTGAATGTCGAAAGAAATAAGTAAATTTCTCAGCCTCGTGCTTAGACACGATCCTGGCAAAGTTGGAATTTCGCTCAATAGCAACGGCTGGACCTCCATCGCCACGCTCGTCGCCGGTGTGCAAAGAGCTGGCTTCCCTGAGTTTGATCGAGCGACGCTTGATGCTGTTGTAGAAAACAACGAAAAGAAGCGGTTCACCATATCGGAAGACGGGAACATGATCCGGGCCGCTCAGGGCCACTCGGTAGAGGTCGACCTTGCACTTCAACCGTCTACACCTCCCGACATCCTCTATCATGGAACGGCGTTCGCAAAACTTGCCTCGATCCGTGAACACGGGCTCGTGCCCGGAAAACGGCAGCAAGTCCACTTATCAAATGACTACGAAACTGCCGTGAAAGTTGGGTCGCGGCATGGCCGACCGATTGTTCTGGTAGTAGACGCCGCTCGAATGGCCGCAGAGGGTATTGTGTTTTTCCAGGCCGACAACGGGGTCTGGCTTACCGACGCCGTTCCGGCCGACTACTTGAGCACCGATCAAGCTTGAAATCGTCCTCATCCTGCCTTTCGGCCAGCGCTATTCCGATTGCCCCCACCGCTCCATCATCTTCTGCGGTGAGCCTTGTGGGCAAGCCAACCAGAGAGCAAAGCCACGACGGCGCAGCAAGGAAGCGCCCATGCCGCTCCCGACATAATTGCCACTGCATCACTGCATTGCACCGCTCCGGGACAGCCCCGGCTGCCATAATCGCCCCATGCTGCCAGACCTGCGGCTGCCGCTAAGAGCGATGCCATGATGGCAACGAAGGATACACCCACCGCAATGGTGAAAGCGCTGACTCTAGCGATCTCGTTTGCGTTAACTGACCGCCGCATCATCGACTTCTGTAATAGTGGTAAGCAGCTATGCCAATGCCGATCCCACACAGCATAACGATCGGAGATGTCTTGCGGAATTTGTGGAAGGGTGATGGCGTTTCGAACAGCTGCTTTATCCGCTGCCTTTCTTCGTCTTCTACGGTCATGAGGACTCTCGCTCCTAATCAGATCGTTATTGGCTCTACTAGGTGACAGTCTAGCATGATTGCACAGACGCTACACCAAACGCCCCATCATCTCCTGTGCGCAGTTTATCTTTCCGTTGACACATTATTTCGCGTTCGCAAACCGTTCCCTTTGCTGCGCGAAATCCTAATATACGACAACTTGCAAGAAAAAATGTGAAACCAATTAACCGGTAAGACTGTGCCTCCCTAGGGCTTTTTATTGAGTAGCCTTTCAACTAGCGGATCGACGGTAATCACAGCGATCTCGTGGAGGTCTGCTGTGCTGATCCTGATGCCGCGTACCGCCCATTCGCTGCGACGAACCAGCGCTTCAGCTGCTAATTCCTGAAGCGCAAGGTGCCCCTCGACTTTTGCGTCATCAAGGCAGTCGAAATCCTGACCTTCATCGTCGATCACGGTCACGTCCGCATAAAGTACATGGAAAAAGTAGCGCATTGTCTGCCTCCGACAGACTTTGAAAAGCGCGATTGCGGAACAAGTTCCTGAAAAGGCACCTCTATCCTTGCTGGGGATCGAAGAAATTGCCCAGGATTTCGCTCACGACCGCAGCCGCCGTTAGGTTAGGACGCGGCTTGTGCCCGAGCAGCGCGTGGAGAAAGTTTATTGGGTCGGCGAAGCCGAAAGCCTGCTGCATCTGATCGAGGCTTGCGTTCTTCCGGAGAATGGCGAAAAGGGTTGCCCTCCCTGAGACGGACCGATGAGGCTCGTGGCCGCTGTCTTTTTCAAAATTGGGTGGACCGGCCCTTTCGTCGCCAGCCGAGATCCGATCGAGCTGGTGGCGAACAGCTTCACGGACGAACTTGGAAATGCCCTTCTCGCCGACGGTCGCCGACACGCATGCTATATCGTCAGGATCGACGTTGAGATTGGTTCTCTGGACTTTGAGCGGCGGTCTACCCGTGCCCCTGGCAAGCTGCCGGAGGTCGGCTTGCCCGAAAGTTGCACCCGATAAACTGCGCAAAGCGCCGTATCATCGATTGTTGCCGACCGCACGTGGATATCCGCAGCCGAGACCATCGTGCCGATGATTTCGGGCTCACTCGGTTTCTGATGCTGGAATCTCCGGACAATAGCCACAGCGCATCAGATCGTTACCCAGGGTGCTCGCCCGCCAAATCCTCAATTTCAGGCGAAAGCGGCATATCTTCCTGTCCGCCCGTTCGGCAATGACAGGGTGTTGCTCAGCGCCGACGACAACCTGACGTTCGGACTATCGGCAAGGTTCGATGGAAACGTGGCCGCAGGATGCCGCTGCGATGCTCGGCTTTGATCATTGCTGCAATGCAGCCATAGGCGGGATCAGATGGGTGCAGTCGGGGATCGTTGACCCTGCCATATCGAATTTTGGTGGCGACCGTCTTTCGTTGGCGCTCACAAATAGCGAACATCGCTGCGGCGGTCTTCGCGGGGCCACGCAACGATGCAGGCGGCATTCAGGCGCAGCTTGTTGCGATCACTGCGGCTGTGGGCGTCGCGATGCATATAACTCTGGTCGCCAAGCGCTTCATCGCAGCCACGGTCACTGTGCTTCCCCGAGGCAACGGCGTTGCGATTGTACGGTGTCGAACAGACTTCAACGATTGTAACGCCGGTCTAGCCACCAGTTTGTTGCCCAGGAAACACATTTAGGAATTATGAACTGATCAGACATAGCCGCATCTTGAACAGTTTAGTCTGGACCTATAACGAAGGCTCTTCTTGCGGGGGCAAGTTTCAATGTCCAGGACTATTCCAAGAACGGCAATGACTGCCGTCGCGTTGCTTCTGACGGCCAGTTCTCAGGCCTTTGCCGATCCGGCACCGAGAACACCAACCATATCCGGTCAGGTTATCCAGACAAGGACCGGTGAAGATATCGCACTGGTGGAAGCGCCCTCTCCCCGTAACGTCGAGGTCCTCCAGAATGTCAAGGCTGGCGACGTCATCCGCACAAATGCATTGGGCCAGGTGGCTCTCCTGTTCGCGGACCGGACGCAAATCCGGCTGTCGCGAAATTCCGTTCTCGTCGTCAAGGAGGTGCGCGCTGACGGGGGCGTAACGCTCGACCTTAACAGCGGCGAAATGTACGGGCGCGCAGCGCGCGGAGGTTCCGGCGTAACCATCAACACACCTTCCGCCGGCGCAGCCATTCGAGGAACCGACTGGACCCTGTCGGTATCGGCAACCAAGACGACCCTCTCTGTGATCGAAGGCGTGGTCGACCTTGCCAATGCTCAGGGCAAGGTCACCGTTGCTGAGGGCGAGTCGGCGGCAGCGACACTCGGGTCTGCTCCGTCGAAGATCGTCGCAGTCGGTGGCAACATTCGCGAGCAGATGCTGTTCAACATCCGGCTGAGGTCTGCATTCGATCAATCCATCACATCAACTGCGGAGGTCCGACGCCTTGCAGATGCAGATCGCCGACTGAACGCTCTTCCCGGCTCGCGGTGGCAGAGCACCGATTATGTATTAGCAGCAGAGGTGGCGTTCGCCCGAACTGGAAGAGAAGCTGCCAAGCAGGCCATCGCTGAGGCCCGCATGAGGAGGCTTTCGCGTGAGGACGACGCGCGCGTCTCCCTGATCGAGGGAAAGATCGCCGCTCACGATCATCGCTACAAAGAGGCAGCCGCCCTCTTCGATCGAGCAAGAGCCGGTTTGAAGGGAGATGCACGTGTCGAGGCTGAGTACCAGGCGTATTTTGCCAGGTCCCTGGCGACGCCGACACGCTCCTTCACACCTCCCGCGCGTTCAGGTTCGCTGGCGTCCGTTTTCGGTGAGGATATGCTCACCGCCGTCCTGCAGTCGCCTCAAAAAGCGGTCGACGTTCTCAAGCGAAACGAAGATAGGTTTGGAGGCGATGTTCGCTATCAGGCGGCAATCGCAAACCGCGCCCTACTTGCATCCGACTTCGACACCATGGCCGCAGCCATCGCCAAGGGTGAGCAAATCGATCCGAACGATGCAGCTCTGCTTGACGCCCGGGCTTCCTACCGCAGCTATGTGAAAGGCGACGTCAAAGGGGCTTTTGTCGACGCCCGCCGGGCCGCCGAACTTGAGCCGGCCGTCTCCGAATACTGGAACAACCTTGCTCTGCTTGAAAGCAGCCGCGGTGCGGTCAGGGAGGCCGAAGCGGCCTACAAGCGGGCCATCGCCGCCGACCCACTGGCTCCTGAACCGCTTGCCAACTATGCCGGTCTTCTTCTCTCAAGCGGCCGGAACAAGGAAGCCAAAATCGTCATCGACCAGGCGATCGCGGCCGATCCATCTTTTGAGATCGCGCTCTTTCAGCGCGGCCGATACAAGCTGCAAAGCGGCGACACCGCTGGAGCGACGGAGGATATGCTCAAGGCGACGACCGCCAATCCTACATATGCCGACGGACTGCTCCGCTTGGGAGCAACCTACGCAGCAAACGGTGATCGCGATCCGGCGAGCCAGTCGTTCGAGCTGGCCGACAAGCTCGATCCACTCGATCCGGAACCCGCGCAGTTTCGCGCACTGCTCTCGGTCGATCTCTATCAGATGGACGACGCTATACGGTTTGCGCAGGAGTCCGTTCGGCGAACGGAGGCGCGCGGCGGTGACTACGCGTCGGTCGAATCCAGCGGCGATTTCGGCTCGACACTCGGGGGCGTCTATCGCTTTACATCGCTCGACGCCTGGGGCCGTTACTGGGGCGACCGGACCTTCGACCCGTTCCAGGGTGCCAGCTATTTCGACCAGGCCCTTTCGGGAAGCGTCAGGCCGTACTTTACCGCTCCCGGAGCAGTCGCGCTCGGCGAACCGAACTCCGGCGACGATGCGGCCTATTCCGCGTACGTCCAGGGCCTCCTGCTCGACCCGCAAGCGATCGCCAGTCCGCGCATGCATGCCTCGTTCTTCCGCGTGCCTTTCCAGGAAGTCGAGGTTGGAACTGGCATCACGGCGACCAGCTCAGATGTGGGCGTCAATGGTACCGCCAGCTATCAACGCCTTGGTTACGATCCCCTGCCCTATGCGTTTACCATAAGCACGACCTATTCCTATCTTGATCCGTCTTACGCAGACCAGGACGCCCAGAACCTGAACTCGACGATGGATTTCGGAATTCAGGTGACACCCGATGACCGTTTTGTGGGTCATCTGAACTTTGTGCATGCCGAAGGCGGGATTTCCTTTCCCGGCGTCGATATCAGCGGCTTCGAAATCACACGTGGAGATCGTCTGGATGCCGACGGCGTGAATAGCTTCCTCGGGTGGAGCCACACCTTCGCCTTCCACAACATCCTCAATTTCGGGGTCTTCGGCTCTTATATCGATCGCCAGGGACTGGACGCTCTGTTCGACGTTCCAGCTCCCGGAATTGGCCGGGATATCGAGACACAGGAGGATCAATACACTCTGAAGGGTGGCGTTTCCCACACGTTTGAGCCAGCCGACGACTTTGTCGTCAGGTGGGGCGCGGAGACCGGACATGTCGAAACCCAGACTTCGGGAGCAATCATTGACTACCTGTTGGCCGCGCCTCGCGTCTTTATTCGCACGCCAGTGACGCTGCCGACGGTCCGAGGCGACACCTCCCGCGCTTGGCTGGGAACGACGATCGACATCACTAAGGACCTGCGCTTCGAAACCACCTTGTTTGGAGAGACCTCCGAGACTAACGGTTTCGAAGAGGACACGTTTGCGCCCCGAGTTGGCCTTGCTTGGGCACCAACCGAAGGTCAGTATCTCAGAGCGGCTTTCCTGCGGGAGACACCGTTTAACAACCTCAACACTCTTGCGCCCATCGATATCGTCGGCCTTCGATCAGACGCTGTGCCTGACGGTACGCGCCTGGTCGACACGTCGATCCTGCGTTGGGACAGCGAGTGGTCGGATCGCCTTTTCACGTCCGTCGAATATCAACATCAGGATATCAAAGACCTGGCGCTCGCCGTCCCGGTATACACGGGAAGCCTAATCATTCCGAACGCGACGTTCGATCGCCTTTCGGTCACGGGAAACTACTGGATCGGCAATGGCCTGAGCGCATTTGCCAGCTATAGCCACATCTGGTCAAAGGGCGATGCGCCACAAACGGAAGACCAGGTGCCCACGGTGCCCGAGAATGTCGCTCGCATCGGACTGAGCTACGTCAGCCCGCAACGCATCCGGTTTACGCTCGCCGAAACCTACCTCGGTCAGCGGCCATCATTTCCCGATCCGGCCGATCCATTCAACTACAGTAAGATGGACGGGGTCTTTCTGACCGACCTTGCAGCGAGCTGGGAATCGGAGGATCGTCACCTGTCTGCGACGGTTGCGGTTTCCAATCTCTTCGATGCTGACGCCGACGTCGCTCCGCTCGTACCGGGCGCCCCGCGCACAATCTCCGCATCCATAAGGGGACGGTTTTGACGTCAGCAGTTGCCGCTGCCTTGTGCCTCTCGCTTAGCTAAAGAGCCTGTCAAAGTCCTCGACCGACCAATGGCGAGCGATCTCGGGCAGCTCCCGCATGCCAAGCTGTACAAGGCCTTGACACGGGCACGTCATGTCGTCGCTGTCGTGCACGATCTTCCATAGAGAAAATCAGTTCCGGGTTTTCGCTATTCGAGTAGTAGAGATCATCGAGAAATTTGGCTGTATGATTCAATTACTCCAGTACTCTTAGCCGCTGATCCGTCGCCGCAATTGCAGGAAATTTGAAAAAAATTTCATTCACAGCCATATGTCGCTATGGTTAGTGCAGGAGCTAACCCATGACGAAGTTACAGGAATTGAAAAGGCATCTGCGGTCCGGCAAGGTCTACCGCCGGGAGGATCTCGCCCAATGGTCGTCGTCTGTCGATCGGCATCTTCAGCAGCTGCTGGCAGAGGGATACCTGACCAAGCTATCGACCGGCGTCTATCACCGGCCGAAGCAGACCGCGTTCGGCAAAGCCCCCGCCGAGGATGACGCGCTCGTTCAGGCTTTCCTTAAGGATGACCGTTACCTCGTCACCTCGCCCAATGCCTATAACAGTCTGGGTGTCGGAGCCACGCAGCTCTATAGCAAGACCGTCGTCTATAACCATAAGCGCCACGGCAACTTCATGCTGGGCGGCCGAGAGTTCGAGTTCCGCAGAAAGCCAGCCTTCCCCAAAACCCTGACCCAAGAATTCCTACTGGTCGACCTGGTCAACAATCTCGACCAGGTGGCCGAGGACCGCGATCAGGTGCTGGCCCGAGTGAAGGAACGTGCCCTGCAAGGCAATCGCTCCGCCATCACCCGTGCTGCCAAGGAATACGGCATGGTGCGCACGCGGAAATTCTTTAGTACCCTCGCCGCAGATCCAAATGCCAGCTGATTTCCTCCATAGGCTTAAGGATTTTGCTTCCCTGCTGCGCATCGTTGCGCCAATCACGATAGAGTAGCGCATCGTGAAAGCCGCAAGGCCTTCTAGGACTGGCTGGGCCATACGATCACGATTTCTCACCAGGCCCAAACCGGAGCGCTGATCATGCCCTCTCCACTGGGTGATTTACGCTATCTTGAACGAACAGGAAACGAACGCTTCGGTCGACACTGCCTCACCACAGGGGTATTGGCCAGCAGGGGGAACGAGCCTTAAGTTGCACAGCTGAGGAGTGTGGCCTTTTCAAATGTCGTCAGCGCCTTGGATCATTTGAGCTTAAGATTGCTGATCACAGGATCGAACAGACCAGAGAGAAGCCGAGCACCCGAGGCTGAGAGATGGTCGCCATCTTTATAAAGAACAGTGCCATTTAGCACGGCTTTGCAGGCTTGCTCGTTGCAGAGCCAAGGCGCAGGATCAAGGACAGGCGCTCCTGTGCTTTTTCCAACGTCCTGCACAAGGTCCTGCGCAAACCCTTGCCTCGTTTCGATCGCAGCTTTTGTGAGCTCGAGCTGAATCGGTCTGCCCAACATCGCCAATCGAGCCAGAGACTCGGGGACAGGTTGGCTGAAGTCAGGAACATCCAACATCAACCAGACCTTTATGCCGTTCTTCTGCAATGCCATGACACGCTCAGACAGACGGTCCTTGATCAAGGCGTACTGGCTCGTGGACGTCAAAGACCCCTCCATCGATACTCTTTCGTTGCCGTCGGTTATCGAAAGATACTTTCTCCAGTAGGCAACAAGGACGACGTCCCTAATGCCTCGTCTTGAGATCATCTCTTCAGCGGCGGCATTGAAGTCGTCGCAGCGGCGGGCCCGGTCTGGTCGAACTAAACGCGCCGATGCAAATGGCGGGCACCCGGCACTGCCGACAAACACCCCAGATAAACCTCCTCGCTTCGCCGCCAAGTCGAGAGCTGGCGCAATAGCGCCGGCGTGAGAGTCGCCCCAAAGAACGAATGTTACCGGATCGCTGCTGCCCCCGAGAGCGCAAGTTTCGTCCGTTCTGACGTTGGCAGCGCTTAGTCCCTCCCCATCCGGATCAGCAAAACAGGTTCTTTCGAGGAACCGGCTCGTATCACCGCGCGCCGCGTAGACAAGACGAGCCTGCTCGGATAGCCGATAAGGCAAGCCTTGGTTTTCGATTACGATGGTGCTTAGCGATACGAATAGGCCGGCAATCACCAGATAGGTGGAAAAGGCGACCTTTGGCCTGCCAAAAGCAATGAGGCGGAATCGAAAGGGCTGCTCGACGAAACGCCAAGAGGCCCAGCCGCAGATGATCGACGCAATGCAGATGGCACCTGTTTTCTCAGTTGGAGCCAGATCACCGAGGACATAGGGCAAGAACACAACGACGGGCCAATGCCACAAATATATCGAGTAGGAAATTTTCCCCAAGAACTGGCAGGCCGGATTCCCAAGCGTGACATTCGCGATTGCGGAGCGACGTCCGCCGATGATCAGCAGCGTTGTCGCCACGCAGGGCACCAATGCCGAAAATCCCGGAAAAGATGTCGTGGCGGAGAAAAATATCCCGGCAACCATCAGCAGGCACAGACCGGCCGCAACCAAGCCTTCTCGTGCGAACCTGCCCGGTTCGAAGGATATAGACGCGGTCAGTGCCCCCAGCATCATCTCCCAAAGACGGTAGGGTAGGCCAAAGAACGCTTTTTGCTGGTCGAACTGGACAACAGTTTCACTCGCAAGCAGCGATAAGCTAATAATGGCCAAGTAGACAAAGATCTTAGGTTTTTGACGGAGTTTGTGGCTCGCGAACGCCAACAGCGGGAAGATGAGATAGAACTGCTCCTCGACAGACAAAGACCATGTGTGGAGCAGCGGCTTGAGCTCACTTGTCACGTCGAAATATCCGCTTTCGCGAGCGAACTGAAGGTTTGAGTAGAAAAGGGTCGTCGCGCGAAGGCTCCGTGCATAAGACTTGAGTTCCTCCGGCATCAGATACAGATAGGCGAAAACGGACGTGGCCGCAGCCATGACGATCAATGCAGGCAAAATACGACGTGCACGCCGTAGATAGAAAGCGACAAACGAGAACTGCTGACGAGTAAGGTCACGTTCCATCATTTTGGACATAAAGTAGCCCGACAGAACAAAGAATGCGTCGACGCCGACATACCCGCCCGCCAGACCCGATAGCCCCGCGTGGTATAGCACCACAAACGTGACACTGACGGCTCGCAGCCCGTTCAGATCTTTGCGGAAACCGCGGTCGTCACCTCCGCGTACTGTCCCAGTTTGCAAGGCCGTTGGCAGTTTTGGCTCCTTCAACCAAGCACAAGGGCTTGGACATTTTCAGTACCAGCCGGGAAGACCAGGGCCCTCGGACAAGACGCTGTCATTCTTCTGCAACAGATAAGCCCCATTCAGCGGCAAAACGCCACCGCTTTCGGAAGTGAAACGCTGGGTTCCTGTTGACGCTCCCGTAAACGCAACTAATTTCGTTTGTAGCGAGCCAATGAAGGTCGATATTGTGGCGATGAGCTTGAAGCAGTGGATTGACGCCAGCAACAAGAAGTATCCGGTGACTATGCGTGACAAAGGTGCTCTGCCATTGGTCCAAATTCACAAAGCGGCAGCCGGAGACGCGCTCATGCATTGGGATGGCCAGTATCTCGAGAACGATGAGCGAGCCGTGGACGTCGCATCAACCCGATATGAGCAGCGCGTAAGGGGCTCTTTCCAACGTTGCAATGAAGAAATGTCTGTCCTGAGCCGGGATCATGCTTTCGAGGCTCACATTGACCTTCGATAACGAGGAGGCCGTCGCGCATGGCAGTTTATTTCGCGCAAAGCAGTGGCTCTACAGGTTTATCAAATATATCCTGAAGCGACCCCGGCCGTTCATCGATACGACCTTGGCAGGCAAAGTCGTCGTTGTCCTCGGTTCTGCTCCAGAGGCGCATAAGCCGATGGGAATGAGCGCGAACTACCGGCTGATCACCATCAATGGCTCTCAGCAGGGACTTGACCAGTGGGGCGATTTTATTCCGCACACGACCGTCATGATGTTCAATCAGGTGGAGGGCATGACGACCAACGCCCAGGAGGTGCGTCGCGTCCTAAATGGCAGGCGGACCGGCAAACTATACGTCATGCTTTGGCGGCACAGCCGCTCCCGGCTTGAAGAGGGCTTGCGTGCTTTTCGATACAGTTATGAAGCGCTTCTGCCTGTCGATCGCTACAGCCGCGTTGCCCTCGTTAGAGCAGTCAGCGGTTATCTCAATTTTGAACTCGACGCTTCGACAAAATACTCCAACGGAATTGTCGCCGTGCTCCTTGCGCTGCATAGTGGAGCAACGGCGGTCATCCTCTCTGGCATCGATCCATCTTCGAGTGGTCACGCCTATAACACCGCCGGGCTGGTGCGCAAACACGGCGGCCCGGATATGACCATGATCAAGCGCCTGATGCATCTCAAAATGCCGGTCTATACGGCTGACAGGAACGTCGCGCGGGCAACGGGTCTTCCGTTGTGGAACGGAGACTGACGACGCGCTTGATCACTCAAGCGCGTTGCTGGACGAAAAGCGCCCGGTCGCGGGCCGCGAACCATTCATCAGCGTAGTCGTCATCCTTGTAGTCGTCGAAATACGGCCCGCCGTCGGTGAAATGCACCATCTTCGCATCCTCCCGCTTCTCGTACTCGTTGACGAGGTAATTCCACGTTACAGGAAGCTCACCGATTTCTTCGTCACTATCGAGCCATTTGAACTGATGAAGTTGAAGTCCCGTCGCGGTATTGACGAAATCGGGCGAAAGCGCCTTGCATCGCTCGTTGTTGAAGAGGATCAGGCTTGACCAATTCTTCTTCTCATACTTCGTCTGGGTCTGGCCCAGGAATTTCGTCTCTACCTTGGGCTGATAGTCGTGTTTGACACACATCGCGGCAAAGCGGTCGTCGCGTAATGACCAAAGTTCGGCAATGTCTGCTCTCGCCAGCATGTCGCAGTCCATGAACAGGCTCCAGCCGGTGAAGTCGCTCAGATAAGGCGTCAGGAATCGGGAGAAGGAGAACTCGGTCGACTGCAGCGCATTTCGTTCACGCGTGAAAACGCCGCCGAGATTGGCCAAGTTGATCGGCGTTATCCGAACGGGAACGCTCGATTTTTCAAGAATGCTCTGTGACAGGACATGATGCGCTATCACCTCCTTGGAGTCGAACCCAACGTAGATATTGACGATGTCCGTCATGTCTTTTCCTTCCTGCCGCCTGTCATGTTAAGTCTTGTCGTCTTGAAATTTTTGCTTGCGCGTCCGCGGGCGTGCCTTTCGAAACAGCGTGTCGAGTTTCCGTTGCCATTTGGTAATCGACATCAACCGATCAATATGGGACAGGGCGCTGTCGATGCGCGAAGCAAAAACTTCGTTCAGAGCCGATTGGATCTGCTCGTTGGTAAGTTCGGGAAAGTGCGTCTTCAGCAATTCGAAGCGGGCCAGTCCCTGGTCTGTCTCTCCAAGCGAAATCAACCGCTGTTCTGCCAGAAGCCTGAAATAAGCTCTCTCGAACGTCCAGTCATGAACATCAAAGACCTTCCATCTGTCGCTTCGCTTTCCGGAAAAGCCGGACAGATGGATCCCCGGGCGAACCTGCAGGTCGCGTAACCAGACGACAAGCGCGTAGCCACTTGTCGGGATCTTAGAATTGGGATAGCCAACCGAAACCAGGGGCTGGAGGTCAGCGTGGTACACCATCGCCCCTTCGAAAGCGGACGGCGGGCTGAACCGCTCCTCGCACGCCGTTCTAATATTCAATATTCCCAGGAAATTGGCGTCGGGGAAAAACCTCAAGACATCTCCAACTTCACGCCGGTGTACAAGATTTGCCCCCATGGCTCCGCTACGCGAAACAAGCAGTGATGGGGCGCCGAAGGTGTCGTCTAGAACCTTGTAGACCTTGTTGAAGAAAATGAAGAGGGTGTCGTGCGGGAAACGTCTTCGCAGGGATACGGGGTCTTGGGTTTCGCTATTGGCGACCAAGACAATCGCTCCAAACCGATCGAAGAACTGGCGCCACTCTCCGTTCGTTTGAAAATTGCTGCCATCGACTGCCACTTTACTCATGCGGCAACCGCCGGCCCGTAGCGAGAAAACCCTTTATTTTGCCCACTCGATGCAGGGATTCGAGAGCAGCGCCGATAGACAAGAATACGTCCGACACTCGTCTCAGCACGCCTCTTTTCGAGACGAAGCATTTCCAGCGGGTCGAACGAAGCATGTCGAGATACATGGAGGCGAATGGCTCATGTAGCCAGCGAATGGATTGCTGCCAGGGCTTGCGCCGCCCGGTAAAATGCAACAGCGCGGGATCTTTCACATAAGGCATGAAGCCAGTCTGGACGTTGAACCGATGGTTCAGCGGGTGCCACGCGCCACGAAAGGCGATATTCAAAATGTCCTGATCGTTGTTTTCGAATGTTCTGCCGGACCACATGAGCTCACGAGCCGTGGCCAGGAACGCGCCCGCACGTACAGCTTTCATGTCCATCAAGATGACGCCCGCGTTGAAATAACAAGCGCTACTCGGAAGACCTAAGTCGCTACGGCGACGCGCCAACTTATCGGGGAATGCACTGATGTAATCTTCGACGGCGCCGATTGCCTTCCCATGCAAATCGATCTCTAAGAGCTCGTCGACGCGCGAAAGGGCAAGAATGTCCGCATCGAGATAGAGCACTCGGTCCAGCGATGGGTCGGCAAGTTCATCAAGGTAAAGTCGTGCAAGCGTGGATTTTTGCCAGCGGCCTTGCGACGCCGGAAACTTTGACACCCCATGGAAGTCGATGACAGATATAACGAGCTGGTGGCTTTGACAGAAGTTATCGACCGCCGCTTTCTCTTCGCCTGTGAGGCCGATACCGACAATGACCAATTGTGGTCCAATGCCAGCTTTGTTGCGATGAACAGACAAGAGTGCACAACAAGCGGCCGGCAACATCTGTGCGTCCGAAAAGATAAATACTGCCGTTGCACCCCTGTCCAAACCAGTAATCCATACGTAGCGTTTTGCGACTACGCCCCATGCACCCGCGTAATGTCCCTATCTGATGCGTAAATTGCCTGACACATGAGTTTTTCAAGTGCAGCTGCCTATAAACTCACGAATATTAGCAGCTTTTCAACTGCCACTTGGGTTCAATCCTGTAACGTTTGCGAGAGGCTCGTCTTGCGACGCGACAATTCGCAGATGAAGCCGTAACTGTTTTCGCAGCTTGAGTGGGATGCCAACATGCGGCGAATGTGTCATCAGTGTCGCTCACTGAGCCATTTTCAATGAGAGTCGCATGTCGAACAATAAATTGATCACTCCCGAGCGTCTCGCGAGCTTGAGGGACCGGCACCGAGCTTGGCTCAGAAAGCTCGATATCATTGACCGCCCTTGGTTGATCTTCGGGTCGGCGCCAGAACCGACTGTTCCAAACGATGTCCTGCGGACCTGCGCTCGGATCGATGTCAATAATTCCGGACGCACGGCAGAACTCTTAGGGCTAGGACCGGCCGACCTTACGATAAGGAAAAGGCGCAAAAGCTGGGCTGAACATCCGAGGCTCCACACGCGAGGGCTGCTATGGTTTCACACCGCACCCTGGATCATCATGAGGTTGCAGTTGGTTCTAAAATCGCAAGTTCGCGTGGGGAGCCTACAAAAGATGACAAAGGACGAACGCAACGCCATCATGGACCAAATTGTCGGGCCAATACCGAAGGGCGTGGGAAAGAGTAAGGCAACGAATGGCGTAGCGGCAATCTGCTATGGTCTCTGGGCCGGCGCGCCGACAATCATTGTCGCCGGCATGTCGGTCAACAAGATGGGACACTCCTATAATGATGTCGGTAAAACCCGCAAGCAGATCGATGAGGACATTTTCGCGCTGCGAGCACTCAGCACGCTCCCTAATCTTTTTACCACCGAGCACGAACTATCGGAGCGAACGGGAATAAAACTGATCACATCCTCGGACCGCTTCGCGCCTTCCCCTACCGAGCTACCCGTTCAATAATATTATAAAGGGAGAGTTGTCGGACGACATAACGCGATCCATCAGCCGACAGATGTTGGTGATCGGCATAAAGGGCTCTGCCATCTTTACTCGCAATGCAGGCTCCCTCCTTGCAAAGTGCGGAATCCAGTCGGATCACAGGCATATCTGCGCCCTCCTCGATGCTTCGCAACGCACCGAGCACATCCGGGGCTGAGGCGTGGTATTCGGAAAGCTTAAAGCCGCACGACGCGTCGGGTCCGAAGCTCCATCCTCCACCCCGCGTTCGCTCTACACAGGACTGGATGTCGAAATAGGCGCCAGGTGGGGGCGCGATAAAAACCACTCGCTTGTTCAAACCTCGCAAGCTTGCCGCTAGACGACGGAGGCTCGCCGTGAACGGCGGTAGGTGGCTATCGTTGGGACGCTCGTCCAAAAGACGCCACTCCGGCCGCAAATACTGCGTCATTTGCGAAGACAAGATCACAGTTTTGATAGAAGGCGTTCGCACGATATAATCTAAAACCGATTGGTTGAAGGATATACATTTTCCCGCCCAGCGCCGGGTACGCGACGATGAGGCTTCATCTTGGAACGGCGCAAGACCTGGTGTAGGGCCGCAGACGCTTTTGGTAGCCTGTACAATGCCGATCGCTGAATTGGTTGCCACTAACCCGGGGATGAGGTGCATTGCAAAGGAGTCACCCCAAACGATTGCATCCGGAGCGGCTGATGTCATACATCTCGTGATGGGGGAGAATTTGTCGCCATCTTGGGCACATTCATGCGCCAGGCCGTAAACTGGTCCCTGGTATTCTTTGGGCCACAACCAAACATACGGAACTGACACTGCCCATAATGTCAATGTTGTTGCAGTCAGACCAAGCCCTGCGATGGTGGTCGAACTTCGGCGTTTTCGAAGGGGCTTTTCCACGAGATGGTAGAGCGCCGAACCGCCAATTAACGCCCCACCGAAGGCGACGATATTCACCAACGTTCGATCGGGCGTCAACCAGACTTGCCGCAGCACAACAATCGTTGGCCAGTGGGCGAGGTAGAGCGAATACGAGATATCGCCGAGTGCCACCAATGGCAAACTGAACGTTCTTCGTGTCACTGGCTGGGTAGAAACGAATACCGTTGTGGCGCTCACCACGCAGAACGCAGCAAAGCCAGGCTGTGCGCCAAAAGGCGGGAAAAATGGGGTGATGGCGATGACGAGCAACGCTGCAAGTCGCATGACGGCATTCACCAACGGGCTCGCCCGAAACCCGTAGAGAGCTGCCAAACTGCCAAATCCGAGCTCCCAAAGCCGTGGAACGACTAGGAAGAATCTGCTGCGCGGTGAAAAGGCGCCCAGGAAGCATAAAAGCAGGCTAACAATGGTGATGATCAATACGGCCTGCCTGCGGTGCCCCTTAGGCATGAACATAAGGATGACAGGCAAAACCAGATAAAACTGCCACTCCAAAGAGAGCGACCAGAGATGAAGAAGCGGCTTCGTTTCCGCGGCTATTCCGAAATAATCGGTATCGTTCTTCAAATAAACGTTGGCGTAGAAGAGTAAGCTGGCCTCGACCTGCCCCCAAAAATCCGTACGCTGAGGCGGCGTGAAAGCGAAAACGCTGATGATAGCCAAAATCGCGACCGTCGCATAAAGTGCAGGCAAAAGACGAATTGCGCGACGCAGGTAGAAATTCACGAGATCGAAACGGCCTTTTTCAAGGTCGGCTGAAATGCTCCGGGTGATCAAGTACCCGGAGATCACGAAAAATATGTCTACGCCAAGAAAACCCGACTGTGCAGCAATATCACAGTGGTAAAGCAGCACGAGCGCCACCGACCAGCCGCGCAGAGCCTGTATATCCCATCGCTGCGTACCGGAACCCTCGCCAGCCGGGCCATGCGCGCGTCCGAAATACGCGTTTCTGTCGCTTGCCAAATTCCGCAACGAATACCTCAGATTTACGATGTCAGGTGGCCGGCTCGGATCTGTGGGCCAGCTCTTTAGCGATGATCTGACCGATCCGACTGGCTTCGTTGATCGGCTGATAGGGATAAGTTTCAATTTGGCCCTGGAAGTCTCTTGTGAGGTTCAGCGTTTCGCGCAGATCGGCATGGAACCGCTCAAATTTCCCTAGCCGATCACCAGAAACCGGCGTCAGGTCGAGGATGTACACGGGCTTCCCAGTCAAAAGTGCCTCGCAGGGCATCGTAATTGAGTCTTTTGCAATCAAGAAGCCGTCAGCAGCTGCAACGTAATCAAGATAGGGATTGGCCGTCCGTCGATCCCACACCTCGACCATTGGAGAGGCCAGTGAATTCAAAGCCTCGAAGGTTGCATCGCTTGATCTGCGGGAGGTCGACACGACGACGCGTGATCCATTCCGCACCAAACCGTCAATTGCGCCGGCAATATTTTCAATTGATCGGCTATCATAACGATACGCGCCGTTGTCGCCACCAACGAAGACGGCAATCAGCGGCTGGTCATCTCGTTTGTACTTTCGCCTTGCAGCATCACGTCGGCCTTCCAAATCGGCAGGTCGCAATCTGTGGGGAACACCCACCATTCGGTGAAAGCCGGGCCGATTCTCCAGTTGACGATTCCAGTCATGGTTCGACACGAAAACGTAGCCCTCAATTTCCGGGCGCTGCAGGTGCACCGTCAAAGGTTTTCCGGCGAAGGCGCGCTTCATGAGCAAGACCTGCCTCTCGGGCCGATAGCCACAAGATATGATGACGTTGGGAGGAACGTCCTGCCGACTGAAAGGCCTCGGCGCAAAGAATTTCTTAATGCCGTGGTGTGGGACGATCACCTTCGTTACCGGCTCTTTTGAGCTAATATAGCGCGCAACGCCGGTACATTGAGACATTGTCCCAATCTTCTCTTCACTTACACACCAGGTCAGAGCTTCATTTCGATTTGGAACACTCTCGCCGCCTGCCATGCATCGCCTATACGTTCGATTTTTATCGCGCATGACCTACATAGCATAAGCGGATCGAAAAACTACGCTTTGCTGAGCGTCGGCCGCGGACGTTGCCATACCGATCCGGTCGATCACCCTTTGCCTTGCGAGATAGCGCCAATGAAAACCGCGGTTTTGATCAACGATACGTCGACCAAATTTCACATTGGATGCCGCATCGTCGTGGGTCAGATCTTTAACTTGGCCGAACAGTTTGGAATTCGCTTTACGGCAACCTGCTCGGTTCACGTCGATTGGCGTCAAAATGATCAGATCTTGGACGCCATTCGGCAGGCCGATATCGTCATTGTGAATGGCGAGGGCACACTTCACCACGCAACGCCGCAAGCCTTGGCGCTTGCAGAGGTGGCGCCCTACTGTGAGAGGCTGGGAAAGCCTGCCGTGCTTATCAACTCTGTTTACGAGGAAAACAATCGCGAGATTGCCGAGCATTGCCGTCGATTTTCGCTTCGATTTTTGCGTGAACCAAGCAGCGCGTTGCACGCGCAAGAGGCTGGTGTCCCCTGCTCTATTGTCCCGGATCTCACTTTGTCGTCCGCGCTCTTCGGAACGACCCCCGCACGCCGCGATAGTGGGATCATCGTCACGGACAACGCCAATCGCGACGTCGGTAGGCCGATGCTGGAATATTCCTTGGCAAAGAGGGACGTTCGATACCTCCGACTGGACGTTTGCGATATCGATAATTGCTTTGTCCAACCACATTTGCAGCCAGCCTTGAGGATTTCTGCTGGCGTATTAGAACCTCCCAAAGGGCAGTCTTTTCTCAAGACGCTCGAACGTTCGATTTTTAGATCCAAAATGCGCGCGCGCATGCGGATGTTGCAGCAGCTCAATCACCCGCTCACTAGTCCTGAGATATTGGAGAGAATTTCGTTGGCGCGTGGCATCATCGCAGGACGCTTCCATGCCGCATGCCTAGCGATGGTTGCTGGTACGCCTTTCGTTGCCATGCCTTCGAATACAGGAAAAACCAAAGGTATGCTCGACGCTGCCGGACTCGGCCATCTGTATGAGTCCGATCCGAAAGAGACCTTCAGCCGGCTGGCTGCTTGGACCGACGATGATCGGGAACGGGCCCAGTCCTACGTTCGTCACGCACGCGCCGCCGCGCACGATATGTTTGGCCAAATAGCCGCGCTGGCCTCGGCATGAGAGATCAATGATATGCTCCTGGACCCGAGATTTGCCATCGTGCTCGTAACCTTATTCTATGCATTTGCATTGTTGACCTATTAGGCGCGCTGGGTCGCGTCATGTGCTTGAGGGCGACCGCAATCTTGCCGCCGGATCGGGTCCTTCACATACCACTTTCCACGTCCGGCAGCTTTCGGGCCGAATACATTCGCGCTCTGATACGGCGCGCTTAAAGAGCCGTGAAGAAGCCTGGGAAAACCTGCAGAAGCAGCTTGGTCCGGCCATGCGTGCCGATGACAGCGAATCTGGCCGGGACCGCAGAGGATGTGATCCGCCGTAATCCGCAGCGCTGATCATGGTGACCTACCGCTTTTATCCCCGCGCAGACGCGGCCCAGGATAAGATCTGGCGCGACATTTTTGATAAATGGGGTGAGGCGCAGGCCATCACCTACATCACGGGCCTTCACGAGCATTTGAGACCGCTCTGCAGATAGCGCAGGCTTTGGCGACGGCTGCCTCAAGCGCTATGCCTGAACGCGGATAGCCTGACCGCTCCCGGCACCCAATGTTGTTCAAAATTCTGTTCACGAGCTAACCTTATGAGCCATCAAATGAACAATCCTTGACTGTCCAACGACCTCATGGCACACTGTACAAAATTCTGGACGCGAGGAAGCCTCATGTCCACTCAATTGAACAAGCAGGTATAGCCGTGCCCCGTCAGAGAAGCTACTCCAGAGTCACGCACCAAGCGCTCGCCATGCTCGGCAAGCTGATCCGCGTCGGCCGGGCCGGGCGCGGCCTGACCGCGCAGGAACTGGCCGACCGCGCCGGCATCAGCCGCACGACCCTATCCAGCATCGAAAAAGGCGCTCCCGGCCCTGAGATCGGCATCGTCTTCGAGGTCGCTTCAATCGTCGGCTTGCGCTTGTTCGACTATGACGAGCGCACGCTTCAGATGCACAATGCCCGCCTTGACGAAAAACTGACCCTGCTGCCCAAAAGCGTCCGCCACGCCGTGAAGGAGGTCGATGATGACTTCTAAGGCGGACGCTACCGAAGCCTTTGTCTGGATGTGGCTGCCCGGGGCGACGGAACCAGTGGTCGCCGGCCGCCTCGACCAGGATGGCGAGCGCCTGCTCTTTACCTACGGCGCCAGCTACCGCCGCCGTAAGAGCGCCATTCCCATCTACGAGCCTGAACTGCCCCTTCAGGAGGGCGTCATTGCGCCCGTCAACGGCCTGTCGATGGCGAGCTGCATTCGCGACGGCTCGCCGGACGCGTGGGGCCGCCGCGTCATCATCAACAGGCTGACGAGTAAGAAACCTGATGCTGCCGGCGTATCCGAGATAAGCGAGCTGACCTTCCTGCTCCAGTCAGGCTCCGACCGGATTGGCGCCCTCGATTTCCAGGCGTCGGCCACGGAGTATGTCCCCCGCCTTGCCGCACAGGCATCGCTTGACGAGCTCATGGAGGCAGCCGCCCTTATCGAAAAAGGCGTCCCCCTGACCCCGGCGCTCGACCAAGCCCTCAATTACGGCACGTCGATCGGCGGCGCGCGTCCCAAGGCGCTCATCGACGACGGAACAAGGAAATTCATCGCTAAATTCTCAGCCGCCAACGACACCTACAGCGTTGTGAAGGCCGAGTTCATCGCGATGAAGCTGGCAGCCGACTGCGGGCTCAACGCCGCCGCCGTGTCGATGACCCGCGCCGCCAATAAGGACGTGCTGCTGATCGAACGCTTTGACCGCACCCACACAAAGGACGGCTGGACGCGCCGCGCCATGGTCTCGGCCCTGACCATGCTCGGTCTCGATGAGATGATGGCCCGCTACGCTTCCTACGAAGACTTCGCCGAACTCATCCGCCATCGCTTCAGTAACTCCAAAGACACGCTCAAGGAACTCTACGGGCGGATTTGCTTCAACGTGCTGTGCGGCAATACCGACGACCACGCCCGCAACCACGCCGCCTTCTGGGACGGCAAGATGCTCACGCTCACGCCGGCCTATGACATCTGCCCGCAAGGCCGCACCCGCAGTGAAGCCACCCAAGCCATGCTCATCAAGGGCGAGGGCCGTGCCAGCACGCTCGCCACTCTGCTCGCTGCCGCGCCCGACTATCACCTGAAAGAGGCCCAAGCCGCCGCGCTCATCGAACAACAGATCATAATCATCGCCAAGCTCTGGCACGAGATCTGTGATGAAGCAGACCTCAGCCCCGTAGACCGCAAGCTGTTCGCCGGACGCCAGTTTCTCAACAGCTACGCCCTTGAAGGACTCGCCAACCACAAGGCGCTGCAGGATGCCTTCCGCACCGCCCACAACACGCTGCTCACAAGCGCAGGCGCCTGACGACAACAGCGCCACAGCAGCTCAAAAGACGCGCCTGGCCGGGAGCATTCCTCCGCTCCCTCGGCCATGCCTCATGGACTGCCGAGCCGCCTCCGGCATCACCTTCCTCGGCAGCCGCCGCCAGGCGCCGTTCTCATCATGGGCAGGCCCGGCGCAAATCACCGTATATTGGGGTTCACCACGATAGAGGTACCGCTGGCCGGCGGCCGAAGCGCAAGACTGGCGGGCGTCACGCCGCACGATGCCGCCGGCTTTATTTCTGCGGGCCAAAGAAGCCTTCCGCACCCACTTCCTCAGGCAATTCGAAGCGGCACAAAGCGAACTCACCGCGCTGTCCGAAGTGATAGCGCGCCTTGGCCAGCCCCGCCGCTACCCCGCCGCCTGCCTTCTCTCACCCTTCCTCTCGCGAGCCCCAGCCATCATCAACGCTTTGCTAGCCACCATCCCTGACGGCGTCCTTTCAGAAGAGCAGCAACAGCTCATCGCCGTCCGCGCGTTCCAAGACATCCCGACGACGTACTCCGCGCTGCCATCGAGCGCTTCATCGATTCAGACCTCGCCGGCATGAATGGCTTCTTCGACACGATCGAGAAGAACCCGCTGACGCCGGAGCAGCGCCTTGCCGTCGTGACCGATGAGGAGGCAACACTCGTCCTTGCCGGCGCCGGCTCATGCAAGACATCGTCGCCAACGCCTTTCCGCGCGCCGATCAACTGTCAGGCCATCTATAATCCTACTCGTGGGCTGTGCCTGAGCGCAGCCGGTCCTGCCTTGCTTGCGCTACGCCATGAGTTCGATCGAACGGGCGATCTTTCCGTAGTACTGCCCAGCGATACGGGCGACCTTGTTTGCAAGCGCCACTGCCCTGCGGATAGTCACAGTCTGAATGCCACCCTGCCGTGACGGCTCGGCAATATCCTTCTCATCACGTCGTTCGGAACCAATCGCCAGGGTGGGCGTTCTTACGGCGCATTCAGCGGGGGCCATTTGATGAGTAGTCATTTCCAAACAAAATCAATTGCGACAGATCGAGATCGGCGGGTTTTCCCAGTACTCGACTTTGCTGCTCGACACGGACTGGACGAAAAGCAAGAGCGCGATCTTCTCGCATTGTTTGGACAATTTGCGACACTGCATGAATTGCTGACCAACTGCCGTCTTCCCCATCGAATCCGATAGCCCCAATGGCCGCCGATCCTATTTTGTTCATCGCGCCGGTGATGCTCCACGAACAAAGCGCTCTTACCTCGGAAACACCATGAGCAAACGTACGCTGTTTCAATTTTTCCACTGGTACTCGCCAGGCGAAGGCATTCTTTGGAATGAGGTAGCCGAGAAAGCTGGCGAACTTTCGGCGTTGGGCATTACCGACGTCTGGTTGCCGCCAGCTTACAAAGGCGCCTCCGGCGCAAAATCGGTCGGATACGACAGCTACGATCTCTTCGACCTCGGCGAATTCGACCAGAAGGGATGCGTCGCGACAAAATACGGCGACAGAAATTCGCTCGAGAAAGCTTGCAAAGCCTTGAATGACCACGGCCTGCGCCCGATCCATGACGTCGTGCTGAACCACAAGATGGGAGCGGACGAGAAGGAGCGCGTCGTCGTCCGACGCGTGAATTCCGACGACCGGACACGGATCGAAGAAGACGATATTGAGGCCCTCGCCCATACCCGGTTCACGTTTCCGGGACGATCCGGCAAGTACTCCGAGTTCATATGGGACAAGCAGTGTTTTAGCGGCGTCGACGTCATCGAAGAGCCCGATGAGACCGGAGTGTTCCGGCTTATGAACGCGTATGGCGAGGGTCAATGGAACGTTGAAGTCGATGACGAGCTGGGCAATTTCGACTACCTGATGGGCGCTGATGTCGAATTCCGCAACAGGGCTGTGTACGAGGAGCTGAAATACTGGGGCCGTTGGTTCTGCGAACAGGTTCCTGTATCGGGGTTCCGGTTGGATGCCGCGAAACATATCCCGGCATGGTTCTTCAAAGACTGGGTCGGCCATATGCGCGATACCGTCGGATCAGACTTGTTCGTAGTCGCCGAGTACTGGCACCCCGAAATGGCGACGCTCGCAAACTATCTTGACCTTGTTGACAGCCAGCTGATGCTTTTTGACGTCGCGCTTCACCACCGCTTCCATGAGGCCTCCAAAGCGGGCGCAGAGTTCGACATGCGAACGATCTTCGACGGTTCACTCGTTTCCTCCATTCCCGAGCACGCGGTGACACTGGTCGACAATCACGACACGCAGCCTCTCCAGTCGCTCGAAGCGGCGGTTGAACCGTGGTTCAAGCCCCTGGCCTATGCCTTGATCCTCCTGCGCGAACAAGGAACGCCCTGCGTTTTCTATCCCGACTTATACGGTGCCAATTACAGCGATGCGGGAGACGACGGCAGCCACCAGGAGGTACAAATGCCCCTGATCGGCTGCTTGCCGAGACTAATTGAGGCCCGAAGGCGGTTTGCCAACGGCGTTCAGATCGATCGCTTCGAAAGCCCCAACGTTATCGGTTTCGTCCGCCAGGGAACTGATACCGATCCCGGTTGCGTGGTGACCATGTCTAACGGTGACGCCGGAAATCTGTCTCTTGAGCTTGGTCCGGACCAGGCAAATACGGCGTTCGTCGACTTTCTCGGTCATCACGATGCTGAAGTGACTACGGATCAACACGGTCGCGGCGATTTCCCCACAAACGGTGGAAGCGTTAGTGTCTGGGTGTGCCGGGACGCTCTTTAGGATGAAAGATCAGACCTCACCCTTGCAAACGTCTGTTTGCACGCACTTCGGGAGGTGGCGGATGCGACGGAATCATCCGCCACTGAGGGGCGACGGTGGAGCCGGCGAGGCGTGTGCCCGTTCGGCGTTAAGCTCCTCTATGAGAAAAAAGGGCTCACCGACGAGCTCTTCCGCACATTCTTTGTCCTGTCGCCAGCTCTTCCCGCCCGGCGCCCGAACTGCTCCGGCACTCACTCAGCAGTCTCGATGAGACCTGCGCCCGCGACTTCGTCGGCATGACAACCATACCCGTCACTCCCGACGATCTCATCGCAACGAGGGAACGCCTGATCGCTGACGTCGGCGCCCGCCTCGTCGCGACTGCCCAAAGGTTCCGGACGACGTTACGTGACGGCGATCCGGACATTGAAGCCATCGGCTTGCGGTAGGCGGCAGAACGTCCCGCTATGCGCTGGAAGCTGCTGAACCTGAAGAAGCTCGGTTCCAAAACCTTGACACGCACAAGGCGCACAGGGAAGAGCTCGATAAGCTCCTTACCCTGAAGAAGAAGGAGAAACAGATGCCGACAATGGAGCCTTCGACAAAGGAGTGGCGCAGGGCAGAGGCGGCGACCTTATTCACTTCGACGGGGTGCTCGGCGGCGGAAACGCTGCTGGCGCGCCCACGCGCGGTATCGCAAGGTTTTAATAGCGCCTTGCCATTGTTGGAAAGCCGTTCAGCGACAAGCGGATCGCCACCGCGCTGCAGTCGGCAGAAGACTGGCGGCGCGGGCATCCGGCCCGGGGGCCTGCGCTCTCGTCTCAATCGCGTGAACGCCGGAACAAACTGGATTCCGCAAGGTTTATCCGCAGCGGGCAAGGCCCCGCTCGGGTGAGGACCATGACATATTCAACTTCAGGCATTCCCATTCGGCGCTACAGGGCGTCGCTGCGCGCCATCCCACTGCATTTCGCCGCCGCGTGTTTCACCGGCGCTTTGATCACAGACATCGCCTATTCGCAGACAGCGGAGATGACTTGGGCGAATTTCTCGGCCTGGCTGCTGACGGCCGGTTTGCTGCTTGGCGGGCTGGCTGTGCTTGCGGGCCTTGTCGATCTCGCACGCGGCCGGTTCCGCTTTGCGGGTGGGGCGGCGTTGCTTTACGTGCTCGGCAACATTGCCGTATTCGTCGTCTCGCTCTTCAACGCCTTCATCCATAGCCGCGACGCCTGGACCTCCGTTGTCCCGACAGGTCTGGCGCTGTCGGTGGTCGCCTTCGTGCTGATGATCCTCGTCGCCGTCTGTGGATCAATCACAGAACGGCGCATAGCGGGAGGATATTGAGATGACCATGCACTCTGTTGCGCGCCACGCGATTCCCGCTGCGGTCCTGCTTGCCTCCACTGCACTGCTCCTTGCCGGATGCAGCGGCGACGAGCCTGATCCGGGCAGCGAAATTGGCCCCAATCCGAAGCTGCCGGAGCAATCGCAATATCTCATCCCGCCGATGCATGTGGCAAAGGTCGTCGGCTGGAAGGATGGCGAGACGCCGAAGGTCGCAAGCGGGCTGAAGATCCAGGCGCTCGCTTCCGGCCTCAAGCATCCCCGCTCGGTCTATTCGCTTCCGAACGGCGATATCCTAGCCGTCGAATCCGTCGCACCGCCGGAGGCATCCGCCAAGCGCCCCAAAGACCTCATTATGGGCTTCGTCCAGTCATTGGCGACGGGCGGAAGCGGTGGCGGAAACGAGGCGAGCAACCGCATCACGCTCCTGAGGGACGCCGATGGCGACGGTGTCGCCGAGGTGCATGACGTTTTCCTCGATCACCTCAACTCGCCTTTCGGCGTCGTCCTTGTCGGCAACGATCTCTACGTCGCCAACACGGATGCGATCGTGCGCTATCCCTATGTACCCGGCGAAACCAAGATCACCGATCCCGGCATAGTTCTGACCGAACTGCCCGGCGGGCCGATCGACCATCACTGGACGAAGAGCCTGACGGCCAACGAGGACGGTTCTCTGCTCTATGTCGGGGTCGGCTCGAACAGCAATATCACCGAGAATGGCATTCAGGCTGAAAAGGATCGCGCTGCGATCTGGGAAGTGGACCGGCAGACCGGCCGGCATCGCATCTATGCAAGTGGGCTGCGTAATCCGAACGGGCTGAGCATCGAGCCGCAGACCAAGGCCTTGTGGACGGTGGTCAACGAGCGAGACGAACTCGGGCCGAATCTGGTGCCGGACTATATGACCTCGGTGAAGGACGGCGCGTTCTACGGATGGCCCTACAGCTACTACGGCCAGAATGTCGATCCGCGCGTCATGCCGCAGCGGCCGGATATGGTCGCCAAGGCGATCGCGCCCGACTATGCGCTGAGCTCGCATGTCGCGCCGCTCGGTATGGCTTTCAGTAAGGGTACCAGCCTGCCGCAGGACTATGCCAGCGGCGCCTTCGTCGGTGAGCATGGAAGCTGGAACCGCAACGCCTTCAACGGCTACAAGGTGGTCTTCGTGCCCTTCAATGGCGGCAAGCCTGACGGTTCGCCCAAGGATGTGGTGACTGGTTTCCTCGATGACCAAGAGCAGGCCCGCGGCCGCCCGGTTGGCGTGGCACTCGATAAATCGGGGGCGCTGCTGGTTGCCGATGATGTCGGCAATACCGTCTGGCGCGTTTCCGCGCAATAGCAGTCTTCAGCCGGGCTTTGCCGCCCGGCTGCATCAGCTTCCATTGGTGTTCATGGCATCGAGATCGGCAATCAGGCCAGCGCCGGATGGGTGACTGGTACGTTGTCTCGATGCGCGGCCCGCGCCATTTCCTGGCTGGTTCATATGCTATCCGCAACAACGGCAGATGGCACCGGCTCTTCGAGCATGTACCGATGCGGTCCGGGAAGGAGCGCGATGGGGCGGACAGAGTTGGAGATTTGAACGCTGCCGGCTGAACAGACAACTACACAATCAGTGCGGTTCGAGCCATCTCAGATGCCACCGAAAGCGCCCATGAAGTGCGCTGCTATCCGATCACCAAATGCCACGCGGAAAGCCACATCAGCGCTGAAAGCTCGAATGAAACAATGATGGCTGCAGCAGCGTCGCTTATGCTCATGTCGATCCCTCCGCAGCGTCCTCCAACGCCATGGAAAAAGCTTAGTACACAATCAGTTTGATGCAATGGAACTGCCGTTGCGTAAAGGTAAATTTTCCACAGTTCAAGACGTCGCGGCGGTCCTGGCTCCCTGCTCTTCGGCAACGTTGTTATTTGCAGTCACCCTACTTTCTTCTCGCCGCTTGCTCAGGACGTGTTTGATCACCATCGCGCCCACGACCGCGAAGATGGCCGCTTGAAGAACAAGATATACTGCCAGAACCCACCAAAGCATGCTTTGCACTCCGTTGACGCTGAGGAAAATGGGATAGCCATTCCGTGCGCCTATCGGACTTAGGTCCGATTTAAATCGCAAACGCTACACCTCTGACCCATGCCTATTGGCGACATGGTGGGTGAGCGGTTCCGAAGCTGGCGGGATCAGGTGCGACATACCGGCCAATATGTACCATAGCGAACCATCGGTTGCCGGCCTTCGCCCTAAGGGTAACCTAGACGGCATGACGAATCGCGCCAAGTTCCTGCTTCTGGCAACCGCGATTTCGCTCTTGATGTGGGGCGGGATCATCGGAGGAGGCATCTTGCTCCTGTCAGACGGCGTGGATCACACCTTCACGGCCGGCACCAGATAATCCAGGTGCAGTGCGGCCAGAAGGCTGCTTAATTAAAAACGCTGACACTGAACGATAAGGCGACGGCGCCCAGGGCCAGTACAGTAAGGAAGAGCGCAAAGATCGTTAGCCTTAGGCCTTTCGGCTGATCAGAATGCAAGCGAGGACGGTCCAAAATCGAAGTATCGATACCGCGAGCACCATGCCGGTAGAGGTGATGATCAGTTCCTTCCTCATTGGTGTGAGCATCCATTCGGCTAGCCATCTTGAAGATACTCGACCTCTTGCTCGACGTTGATGAAAAACTCATCGAGCACCCACATGCCGATCAGTGTGAAAAGAACGATGGCGGCCGCCCACGACAGGCGCATGTAAAGAGGCATTGCTTCCATGGCGCGAACATGCCGGTGAACCCGGTGAACCGCAATTTGCTAATATGGACTACATCCTATGGCCACATGAGATTTCTGGCCCGCTACATCATCGCGGCTCAACGCGATAAAGCTCGCGTCCTGTCACGGTTGCGGGCTTTAAAGCGGATGGGTCGATCCAGATGGCAGGCCGGTCTCGAGTCGCCCTGCCGGGAGCCAAGTGCCTATAGTCGTGCGGCTTTTGTGTGGCCCTACCGGTGGTCGTCAACTAAAGCCACAGCCCCATAAGGAATTTCTCGTCCTTGACGCGGTTCGGCATGCGAGGAGGATTTTCGCTGGATATGCCGGGCTGCCTGACTGCTCAGAAAGGGTCGAAAACGGCCCGGCAGACGACTTCTCCAGCGTCAGCATCGAGCCTTCTTCGGGAAAGACTTGGAGGCCGCATCACGCATTGGAGGGGTCCGTCCGTCAGCGCCGGCGCCGCCATCGGTCGTTCCTATTAACCGATGGGCGCGACGATGAAGATCAGGCTTCGGCGGCCAGCTGGAGCAACATCGAAACCGCAGTCAACCCGTCAATGTCAATCCCTCCTGGGTGTCCGCCCTCCGCTTGTTGGGTGGTGCTGCACGCAGCAAACATCAAAGTCCGTGCCAAGCGCTGGCGCGCAGCCCCTAGTCGCGGCAATGCCAATGGTGAAGTAAGCGGCCACTCGCGAAGAATGCCTCCCCCGCAGCCCTTGACAACAGGCCCACGTAAACAATACGTATTATGACGTCTTATATCAAAGGTAGCTTCTATGTCTCTTCCTCGGTCTTACGATGCTGGTGTTCTTTCTGCATTGGGCGCTCTCGACGCCAAGTCGATCAAGCACGTATTTTTCATCGCCTGCGGTGGTTCGCTTTCGATCATGCATCCCGCAAAATTCTTGCTTGATCAGCATTCGCCCCTTGCTTCCGACGTTTATAACGCCGCAGAATTTGTCTCCCGTGCCCCACGATCTCTCGACGAAGAGTCTCTTGTGATCCTTTGCTCTATGACCGGCACAACAAAGGAAACCACGGCAGCCGCGGAATTTGCGCGCTCCAAAGGCGCAGTCACGATCGGACTGACGGTCGAGCCAGCCTCTCCCTTGGCCACAGCGGTAGATCATGTCGTTGGCTTCGAAGCGCCCTATACGACCGGCGTGCCGATCGACGCGAAGAACAGCAATTACGCTCGTATCTACCAGATCGTCATGGGGCTCGTTGCGCTCGCCGGCGGCGAAGATCTGACGCAGCCGTTGGTGGCCAGCCTCGACGCACTTCAGCCGGCAATCGACCGCGCTCAAGAAACATTTGCTCCAGCATTCGAAGACTACGCCCCTCGATTTGCAAAACAGCATGTCATCTACACCATGGCGAGTGGGGCAAGCTATGGTGCGGCCTATTCATTTGCGATCTGCGTCCTTATGGAAATGCAGTGGATCAACAGCCAGGCGATCCATGCCAATGAGTTTTTTCATGGTCCGTTCGAAGTTCTCGACAAGGACCGCTGCTTTATTCTCCTGAAAGGCCTCGACAGCACCCGTCCACTCGAGGAGCGCGCGGATGGATTTCTTCACCGCTTCGGCTCTGCCGAAAACCTGCTTGTTCTCGACGCCGAGCGCCTCGACCTTGCTGGCATCGACCCGGTCTTCGCAGGCAATCTCGTGCCACTGATCTTCTTCGACACGCTCTGGCGTTTCGCCTATAAAGTGGCCGAGCTTCGAAAGCACGAAATGCTAGAGGCGCGCCGTTACATGAAGAAGATCGCCTACTAACCGAAAGGACTGGAGCGGATGAAAGAACCTTTGCAGCTCTTGCCGCTCTACGAACAGGTGCGACGCTCCATATTGGCCGGTATCCAATCCGGCCAATATCCTGAGGGCAGCTTCCTGCCGTCAGAACCCGACCTCATGGCGCGCTACCGGGTTAGCCGCATCACGCTCAGAAGGGCGATTGGCGATCTCAGCGCGGAAGGCCGGCTGCAGCGCCAGCAGGGACGTGGCACGCTTGTCACCCCATCGAAAGTCCAGCAGACCCTGGTGTCGCTGTCGGGCTTTTCCGAAACGATGGACGGCCTTGGTCGCACAGCCGGACATCGCATACTCTCCCAGGGACACGATGCGAACGCACCGCGTGTACGCGAGCGCCTGGCGGCTGAAGACCTAATTCGCTTTGATCGTCTTCTCGAGGACGGCGGCCGACCAATGACACTCGAAACCCTTTGGTTTGACGCGGCCAGGTTCCCGGACGTTATCGAGCCTGTTGCTGCCGGCGGATCATTTTATGCTGCTCTCCGTGACAAGGCTGGCGTCACGCCCGCCCATTCAGAACGCCAGATCGACGTCGGCTTTGCCTCCACCGAGGAATGCCAGGCCCTCAAGATCACTACTGCGCAGCCGGTCTACCGTATCGAAAAGACGGTCATGGACGGCGCGGGGACACCGCTTGCCTTCTCGAAACTGACGACCCCGAGCCATCTGGTCACTTACTCAATCAAGACCTGAAAGACTGTGAGATGAAATTTTTCGACGCTGCTGCCGTTCACAAAGCTCTACCTTGGACCTACTTGATCGAGGAGCTGCGCGCTGCACATCTCGGCGCCATGCCGAAAAGCGACGTGGTTGTTCAGGCCGATCCGGCAGGCACCGAGGCGCAGTTCGTTACCCTGCCTGGCTGGGCGCCTGGGGGACCTATTGTCGTCAAGATGGTTGGCGTCTTTCCGCAAAATGCCGGGCTTCACCCTCCCCAGCCTGCTGTCCAAGGCCTTGTCGTCTTGTTTGACGGCGCGACGGGCTCGGCACAACTGGCCGCTGACGGTGCGGCCATGACGGCGCGCAAGACGGCGGCAGATTCCGCCCTGGGATCGCAAATACTGTCGCGCGAAGACGCTGAAGATCTGTTGATTGTGGGAGCTGGCGCGCTGGCTCCCCACTTTATCAAAGCGCACCTTGCAGCGCGCCCCTCCCTTAAACGGACGGTCATCTGGAATCGAACCACCTCAAAGGCAGAGCTCGTCGCAGCACAGTTGCGCACAGAAGATATCGAGATTGCCGTCGGTGAGGATCTCGATGCGTGCGTTGCTCGCGCTGACGTCATCTCATGCGTTACGATGTCGGACAAGCCACTGATCAAGGGACGATTGCTGCGCCCAGGATGCCATCTTGACCTCGTTGGCGCTTATCTGCCAACCCTTCGTGAAGCAGACGACGTTGCGATTTCTGGCGCACGCATATTTGTCGACAGCCGCAGCAACATGGAAGGCGGTGGCGACCTACGACAGGCCGTTCAATCTGGCGCGATCGCCTGGAGCGATGTTCGAGCCGATCTCTTCGAGCTTGTGACTGGAAAGATGCAAGGCCGAACGACTGGCGACGAGATCACGTTATTCAAAAATAACGGCGGCGCTCACCTGGACCTTTACACGGCAGCAGCACTGTCGAAGGCCGTCGGCTGACGCGCTCACGCGTCAGCCAGCACCCGCGCCAAGAACGATTTCGTGCGCTCGTGCTGCGGGCGCGTCAGAACCTCAACGGGCACGCCCTGCTCGACGATGACCCCGCCGTCCATAAAAATCAGATGATCGGCAACGTCACGGGCAAAGCCCATCTCATGAGTGACGACGACCATTGTCATGCCGTCATCGGCCAGCTGCCGCATCACTGCCAAAACCTCACCAACCAGTTCTGGATCGAGCGCAGACGTTGGCTCGTCGAAAAGCATGACATCGGGCTTCATGGCCAGCGAGCGCGCAATTGCAGCACGCTGCTGCTGACCTCCGGACAGTTGCGCCGGATAATAATACGCACGCTCCTTCATGCCGACCCGCTCAAGCAGCACCATGGCTTCGCTGACCGCGATATCGCGGTCAAGTCGCTTGACCAGGACGGGTGCCTCGATGACATTTTCGAGTACGGTCTTATGAGGAAACAGATGGAACCCCTGGAACACCATGCCCATGCGCTGGCGTTGCCGGGCAAGTTCATTGAAGCTCATCTCGTAGAGCCGCGTGCCTTTCCAGCGCACGCCAACGGGCTCACCGTTCAGGAAGATCGCCCCGCCTGTCGGCTTTTCCAGATAGTTGAGGCATCGCAGAAGCGTACTTTTGCCTGATCCGGATGGTCCGACGATACAGGTAACGTCACCTCGATTGACGGCAACGTCGATGCCTTTCAAGACGTCATGGGTACCGAAACTCTTGCGCAGGCGCTCGACCTTCAGAAGCGGCATTTCGCTGATCTGCTCGCTCATCACCTTGCCTCCTGCTGACGGGCAAACAGGCGGAATAACGACGTCCGGGCTTGCGTTTTCTTGCTTGAATGATGCTCGGCCTTCAAACGGTGCTCGATAGCATGTTCAACGGCGGTCAAAATCGTCGTGAGCACCAGGTACCAGATTGTCGCGACTAACAAGAGCGGCACGGTCTGGTATGTGCGGGCGTATACCATCTGCGCGGAGTAAAGCAGATCCGGCAAAGCCAGAACCGATACCAGCGAGGTGAACTTCAGCATCGAAATCGTATCATTGCCGATTGGCGGAATGACGATACGCAATGCCTGAGGAAGGACAATGCGCCGCAAGGTTTGCCCGCGTGTCATGCCAAGCGTGGCTGCGGCCTCCGTCTGGCCCGTGTTGACGGCCTGGATACCGGCTCGGATCATCTCGGCGGCATAAGCGCTTTCCGTGAAGGCCAAGCCCATGATTGCCGCGCTGAACGGCGTAATCACCTCATTGGTATTCCAGCTCACCAGCTTCGGACCGCCAAACGGGATGCCAATCGACAGCTCGGGAAGCAGAAGCGCCAGATTGTACCAGAAGATCATCTGGACCAGCGGCGGAACCCCGCGAAAGAACCAGATCCAGCCCCAACTCGCAAGCTGAAAAACGTGACTGCCAGATAGGCGCATGATCGCCAGGACGACGCCGATTGCAAGGCCAAGCACCATCGCAAGCGCGGTCAGCAGGAGCGTCATTCCGAGGCCCGACAAGATCGCCGGGTTGAGCATATACTGGGCAACGACGCCCCACTGCATGTTGACGTTGGTGACAAGCACCTGCAAGAAAATGACCGCGAAGACCGCCAAAGCGATACCACCGATCCAATGACCGATCTTCGGTACCGCAATGACGGTGACTTCATGGATGGACGGGTGGCTGCGGTCTTCAGACATGCGCGTCTTTCTTCAAATCGGCATTTCGTGCCGGCCCGAGAATTCACCCCGGCCGGCCACGCCCGGGCTCAGAGATCTGCGGGGTTCCCTTCAGTGATGAGCAGTGCCTTGCTCAGCACACCGGAATCGTTGAGACCCCATTTTTCCATGATCTTCGTATAGGTACCGTCGTCAATCATCGATTGGATCGTATCCGTCAGAACCTTGCCGAGCGGATCGCCTTTTCGAACACCAATGCAGCTGTTAACTGCCGAGAGGACGAGCTGCGAAACTTTCAGGTCGCCGGTCTGCTTTGCCATGTATGCCAGCTTGACCGATCCCGCGACTGTCGCCTCAGCGCGGGCAGACCGTACGGCGAGCTCCGCCTGGGCCTGTGTTCCGTGCGTCTGGATAGTCAGCGGGTTGTCTTTGCATTCGTTGGCATTCAGCTTCTCCACGAGACCGAGATCCCATGCACCGTTCAGGACCGCAACGGTAATGCCGCAAGCGTCCTTCTCCGTCTTGATGTCTAATTTGCTTGTTGCCGGATAGGCGAAGGACGTGCCGATACGGCGCTGCGATACGAAGTCGAGCGTCTTCAACCGTTCCGCCGTCGTGCCAAAGGAGGCAAAACCCGCATCGAACCTTTTGGATTGCAGGCCAGGAATGACTGCATCGAAACTCGTGCCCTCGAATGTGAACGGCACACCCAGGCGCGCCTCCATTTCCTTGCCGATGTCTACGCTCCAGCCTTTTAGTTGCCCATCAGCGTCCAGAAATTCGTCAGGAGCCCAGTCATTGAAGACGGCAGCCTTGATACCCTTTTCCTTATATTGCGGCGGCAGCGCATCATGAAGCGCCGGGATGACGTCAGCCAGCGCCGGCAGTGACATCGCTACAGTCATAACGCAGGTCGTCAGAATTGATTTCAGCATTGAACCCTCCGGAAGTGAGCCGCAATCGAGCTACGTTCTCGTTCCCATCTATTCTTGTTGATCACGAGAGAACGTTCTCACACATTTGACACAAAGCCGCTCTCAGGGTCAAGCGGGGAAAAGCACCAAATTCTAAGCAATCTTTATTGCGAATGCACAAAAGTCGACTTACACACGTCCATAAAGCCGCGCCGTACTGATCGCAATAATGAATATTTTCTCTTGTTTCCCTCCTGCTTTATGAGAAGGGCTCAATTTAATGTCTAAGACCAAAGCGACAATCGCGGATGTTGCACGGGCAGCGGGCGTGTCCACCGCGACGGCTGGCCGCGTCCTTGGCGGCTATGGCTACACAAGCGACGACAAAAAAGACAACGTCCTGAAAGCTGCCCAAGCGCTCGGTTACCGGCCCAACGCCCTGGCGCGAAGCTTGATCACAGGTAAGACCCGAACATTAGGGGTTGTGGCAGGCGATATCCAAAATCCCTTTTACGCGTCAGTGCTACGCGGCATCTCTAATGTGGCCGAGGCCAACGGCTTCGGTCTTCTGATCACCAACAGTGATGAACTTCAATCGAGGGAAGTGCATTCGGTCGAACTTCTTGCGCAGAAACAGGTCGATGGCCTTATCGTCACCCCAAGCGATACACGCCGGGCAAAGCATCTTCACAATCTGCGTAACATGGGCGTCCCGCTCGTTCTGATCGACCGCGCTGTTGCGGGCCTCATGGTTGACAGGGTTGCGACTGACAACATTGCTGCGGCGGAGCAGGCCGTTCATCATCTTATTGCCGCTGGCCACAAACGGATTGGCATCGTTGCAGAGCTCGTCGATGAAGAGCGCGGGAGTGTCGACTCATTCCTTGCCCGGGCGGCCTCGGGCGAACCCATAGAAACGGAAACGCTTTATCCAAGCTGGCAGCGCCTAGTGGGCTATATCCGCGCTCACCGCATCGCTGGTATACCGATCGACCCCCAGCTTACGCGTCGTGCCGGTAGCTATTCAGCACAGGCGGCAGAAGTCGTGACGGCCTCGCTTCTTGCGAGCGAAAAGCGGCCGACGGCCTTGTTCACGACCGACGGGACCATGTCGGAGGGAGCCATGCGGGCCATCACGCATTTGCAGTTTTCCATCCCGTCAGACCTATCCCTCGTCTGTTTCGATGATGTTGACTGGATGAGCTTTTTGCGGCCAGGAATCACAACCATCTCCCAGCCCCGGCTGGCCATGGGCGAAGCTGCTGCACGCATGCTCCTAGAGCGCATTCGCGGCGAGACTTATCCACCACGCACCGTTCTGATGCCCGCCGAGTTGGTCGAGCGGGGCTCGGTAGCAGCAGCTTAGCGAGCGTTCGGCCGCCTTCTGCCGCTCGCTCTCATGCCGGCGCACGATATTCGGAGTTGCTATTTCAGGCCAACGATTTTAAATGAGAACGTTCTCATTAATCTCTCAGGATGTTTTCGCATTGCCCCCCGTGAAAATTCTCAGTTTTGGCGACAACGTTGTCGATTGCTATCAGGACCAAGCATTGATGTTTCCCGGCGGAAACTGCGTTAATCACGCCGTCTTTGCCCGACGTGCCGGGGCTATCACCGCATATGCGGGCGCCGTCTGCGACGACAGTGCCGGGCGGCTCATCAGGGATGCCCTTGTCGCTGAGGGCGTGGATACAAGGTTGCTGCGCACGGAGGCCGGTCGGACTGCCTATTGCGTTATCGACCGGCAAGACGGCGATCGTGTCTTCGTCGGCGCGAATCTTGGCGTCTCAATTATCCGCCCCGAGGAAGAGGATCTTTCCTTTATTGCGAAGGTCGATGCAGTTCACACTGGCCGCTCCAGTCATATCGACGCGTGGCTGGCAAAGTTCTCACGGCTGACGAAAGTGTCCTACGACCTCGCGACAGTTCATGATCGAGACCGTATCGCGTTCATTGCACCACACTGCTTTCTCCTCGCTTTCTCCGGTGGCAACCTCTCGGAAGACGGCGCGCTCTCGCTTGCCGAGCTTGGGGGCGCCAGCGGCGCGGCATGGTGTCTTGTTACCCGTGGAGACAAGGGCGCCGTCTTGTACGGCGACGGGAAATTCTTTCGTGCGCCGATACAGCCTGTTGAACCCCTCGATACTCTTGGTGCCGGCGACACTTTCATAGCGAACGTTCTCGTCGGCCTACTAAGCAGCAACGATCCACAGAATCTATTGGCCGCCGCCGCTGCGGCAGCGGCAGATACCTGCCTCCTTCAAGGGGCCTTCGGATACGGAGCACCGATGAACGTTGATCTCGCCACGATGCTGACGATCGACGAGGTTTACAAGACGACGGTGCCCGTCGCTGGACCTGCCAACTGAGCGGCGCGCCGCGCCTTCGGCGATATTCCCCCGCGAATCATCTTGGAAAGACAGGGTCGGGCTCGTTCGACCGCTGCAACCTGCCCTCCGAGATCGAAAGCGATCGGTCACCGCGTTGCCGGCCAAAGGAAAGAGCGCCAGGTTCCGCCTTGAGGCCTTCAAAGCAAGCGAACGCACGGAAGTGCCTTACCAAGTCCTCTCACACGCCGGGTTGCGCCAAGGGTGCCCGTGAGTTCGGCCATCTGCGGTGCAGCCTTCCATATAAGGCAAAGTGACCTTGTAGTAGGCACGTCGGCAGACCCGAACAATTGCGCGCTGCAGGTTTCGGTATCCGAGCAATCGAGGCATTCCGTTAGCTGGATTGGCAATTCATCCCTCACCTATGCGCCGCCGGTTGAACACAGTGCAGCGAGAGCCTGTAACTGCCCTGCTCGCTCGGCGCCGTTTATCAGCAGTGCGAGTCGCCTACTTAACTGCACTTTGGGTCGACGAGATCTTCCGCGGCCGCAGGACGACGAGGCAACGATGTCATGACATTGGCCAGGATGTAGACGCCCCTTGTGCCATCGGCTAGTTCACCGCCGATAACTCCGATTGTCACACCCTTCAT
>Ga0209025_1001030_pt1 | contig 40892 bp, 50 predicted proteins | sample AraplaMF_Col_mLB_FD_184256 | JGI IMG/M metagenome (GOLD analysis project Ga0209025, IMG submission 184256) | Arabidopsis root microbial communities from the University of North Carolina, USA - plate scrape MF_Col_mLB (SPAdes) (version 2) | ecosystem: Host-associated > Plants > Roots > Endosphere... | reverse complement strand
TGGCATTGCCTGAATCATATATCGAAGAAGATATTTTAATCGATTCTATTGAAGTAATGGTAAATGTGTCTCAAAATAAATTAAGAGACCTAGGCACATACGATGTAATTGAAGTACAAAACAAAGGTAAAAAAACACAGATTTTATTATTAGCAGACGAAGAATATGAAGTAATCGAAGGTTAATTTGTAAAGTTACATACAAAAAAGCTCCTTTCTATTTGAGAAAGGAGCTTTTTTCTTCTATGCTTTTGATGTTTCAGCCTTTATCTTACCTTGTTCTTTCTTATATACCATTCGTTCATTCCCCATAAAGAAAATAAACACGAATGCTAAACCTGCTGGAACTAACGCCCACATAAAAGTATGAACGATAGAACTTGAAAGGGCTTCAATAATTTTATCTAATATTTGTGGCGGAATTTGAGATCTTGCGCCTTCTGAAAGAATTGCTCTTGAATTCCCTAGAGCGTTGCTATTTATTCCGCCATCCATTCCTTTAAATGCTTCTTCTAATTGATCTTGAAAACCTGTTCTTTGAATCATACCAAATATTGTAATCCCAAGGGTCATTCCTAATGAGCGGATAAAGTTACTCGTTGAAGTTGCTGATCCCCTCTGGTTCATACCGAAATTATGAATTGCAGCCATACTTAATACAGAGAATGAGAAACCTACGCCAAAACCAATAATAATCATATAAATGGTTAACCATACACGGCTCGTTTCTGGTGTTAATGTACTTAATAAGAACAATCCACCAAGCATAATCACAGCTGAAATAATCATGATATTACGGTAACTTAGCTTTGACGTTAAAAATCCACCTAACTGTGCTGTAACTACTGATCCTAACATCATTGGCAATAGTAATAAGCCAGAATTCGTTGCCGATCCGCCATATACACCTTGAATGAACAAAGGAATATATACAGTTGCTGACATAAAAGCAGCCCCGTAAAATAAAGCGATAATTGTACTCATCCCGAATAAGCGCTGTTTAAACATTTCAAACGATATGATAGGTTCTACCACTTTTCTTTCAATAAAAATAAACATAATAATTAAAATAGCAAATGCCGCAAATAAACTTAAAATAAAAGTAGAGTCCCAATCATACTTCTGTCCACCAAGTTCTAATGCGAACATTAAACAAACAACTGCACCGACTAGTGTAATTGCACCAAACCAATCAATCTTTTGTTTTTGATGAACGCGCGATTCTTTATAAAAGAATACAATAAAAATAAGTGATAGAATACCAAGCGGTAAGTTAATATAAAACACCCAGTGCCAGCTAATGTAGTCTGTAATATATGCGCCAAGTAAAGGACCGAAAATACTAGATAATCCAAAGACCGCACCAAATAATCCACCCATTTTCCCGCGCTTTTCGGGCGGAAAAATATCAAAAACAATAGTAAAGGCAATTGGAACAAGTGCCCCGCCACCAATACCTTGGATCGCACGATAAATACCTAACTGCGTAATATTTTCTGCGGTACCACAAAGTGCCGAACCAATCATAAAGACAATTAAGCCGAAAATAAAGAATCTTTTTCTACCATACATATCTGATAGTTTTCCGAAAATCGGCATTCCTGCCATTTCTGCTACCATATACGCCGATACAACCCAAACAAAGTTTTCTAATCCGCCTAAATCGCCAACAATTGTTCCCATCGCTGTAACAACAATGGTATTATCCATTGATGCCATTAAAATCCCTAGCAATAAACCAGCAACTACAAAGCTAAGTTTACTATTCTTTGCAACCATATATCTTGCTCTCCCTCTTACAACTATATTTGTTTATGTTCTTTTACAACTGATTTGCCTTTTTGATTAAAGCTAGTATGATATTCAACAACACTTATTTCACAGCCAGGGCCAATTGTAACATTGTTCCCCCTCACTACTTCAGCTATTGTATGCTCTAAATAAATGTCATCACCTTCAATAATTGATGTTTGAAGATTACCAGTATGACTTGTAAAAGGAATAAATCTAGCTTTTTTTCGTACTGTAATCTTTTTCCCACCAATTTCTCTTACTTTACTTCCTTCATAACGCAAGATAATGTTAATATTTTCAGCATTTAAAAGCCCTTCACTTTCAAGACCACCCGTTAATAAAAATTCTTCAACTTCAATATCTTCTTTTACAGTCAGCCCTCCTTTAATGTCCACAAAGTTTCCGGATAACTTTCCATTCACTTCGAACATTCCTCGAATTTTTATTTTGTTAATGTGACAATCATTCTGCACTTGTGTATTACCATATACTTTCACATACTCAGCATGCAAACCACCTTGTACTTCACTATCTCCATACACAATATATGAATTTGTCGTCATATCACCACGAACATCGCTCGTTCCATATGCTTTAAATTCATTGCAGTTCACATCATTTGAAATTGTTCCTTCTCCTCGAATTTTCACCTTATTATAGATTCCACCTGATGAACTACCAGAACCATTCAATGTAAGACTATTTCGCTTTTCCATTTACATTCCTCTCTCTATAAAAAAATTAAACTTGCTGAATTTCTTTTACTTTTGCATTTTTATCGACATGAAGAACTCCCGTATATTCTATAAGTCCAATCTCACAATTCGGCCCCACTGTAACATTGTTACCTCTTACAGTTTTAATTTGCACGTAATCAATATCAATATTGTCACCTTCTAACAATTCAGCTTCTAAATGTGATCCAAACACCGTTTTAAAAAGCCCACTAAATGCTGTTGGTCTGTGTCTTACTTTAATTGTTTGACCACCTATTTCTTTTACTCTACATGTACCATGAATATCGATGTCAATTTCATCTGCGCTTAGTAAGCCACCAATTGTGAATTGCCCTTCTGACGAAAAGATATCTACTTCACAATTACCGTCAATAGTCGCTTGCCCACGGATTTTAAGCTCTTCTCCTGTCAAAGTACCACCAATTGTTCCTTTTCCAGCAATCTTTAAATTGTTAGCCTTTACATCTTTTGTAATCGTTGCTTTTCCATCAATTCGCATATTTTCAGTGCTTACTGTACCGTCAACTTTACCGGATCCACTAATTTTTGTGTTCTCGCTTTTTAAATCACCATTTACACTACCTGACCCATTACATTCAAATTCATCACAGTCAATATTTCCATTAACAGTTCCTTTTCCATTTAACTGTACTTTATGGAACTCTCCACCATTTGAAGAACCATAGCCATTTATAATTAATTTTTCTGTATGCATTATTTCTCCTCCACTACAATAGTTTTGATTTTAATGCTTCTGTATATTGCATGATTGTTAAACGTACGACTATCTTCGTACCTTTTTCAAAAAATAGATCTTCCACATTTGAAACTAAGAAACATGTAGCAATACCTAGTTTTCGAACCACAACTAATTCACTATTCTTTTGTTTCATGATTTCATAGTGCTCATGCAGCACTTGCAGTATCATCTTACCTTCTTCTAAACTAATTTCTCCAGATTGCAGTAATTCTTCTAAAATGTATACATAGAGAATATCAACAAATTGAAATTCTACCGGTTTATTCGTTTGTTCTATAAAAAACTGCACAACCGGTTCGGAGGCAATACCCTTTCGTATCATGTCTTCTTTCGTTAAAGAAACCTCTGTTACACTTGGTGAAAACATATTCGCTAATTCATCTAGAGACAAATCCTCTTTCATTGTTTGAATTTTATCAATACGTTCTAATATCTTTTCTTTCGGAAAAAATGTTTCTTGCCCTGTAAAAGTTGATTTTCTTACAAACCAATCTTCTGGTATTAAATTCTTTCTTTTCCACCTATATAGCTGTCCGTATGAAATACCAGTCAGTTCTAATAAATCCTTTTTTGAAATTAAATCCGTACTCAACTGTATAACACTCCTTCCTGATAACAATGTAACATAACACTGTTACACTGTAAATGGGTGTTTATAAAAAATGTGCGAAACAATGTTCAAAATCAAAATGTACTTCCATACAAAAAGGCCCTTTTGATTTTTCAAAAGAACCTTTATTAAATGCTTATATATTAAGGTTTAAACCATATATTATAAAAATCAATCCAACCTTGAGCGTTGATGATTATATTTTGTACTTTTTCATGTGTACGTATGTGTTGTTTATTACGATATAAAGGAACAATATGAATATTACGTAACAATGTGTCCTCTATATCGCGTAACAGTGTAATTCGCTTTTCAAAATTAGGTTCAATAAAATATGAATGTAATTGCTCATTAAAATCCAGAGAGCTATGCTGATAAATAAAACTATTTTTTGAAAGAAACATATACAGAAAACTGCTTTCTGTTTGCTCGCTAATGGTAGCACTATCATGAATGATATCTGCTTGCTTTATCATTTGAACCTGTAATAATTCCTGTGTATCAAGAAAAGCTATTTCAATTACAATTCCATATTTGGCACATTCTTTTTGAATCCAATATGAATCTTCTACATGATCTTGTCCTTTAAATGTGTATAAATTTAATATTTCATTATTATACTTACTATTTTGAACCAAGATTTGAATATCCTCTTTTATTCTTGGCATAAAAAAATTCGTCAATAATAATTCCCCTGCTACCTCGCCACGCTCTCCCTCTAACTCACCTATTATTTTGCTGCTATGAATAATTTTATACAACGCTTTGCGAAATGTAATATCTTGCATAGGTCCTTGTTTCTCAGTGTTTAACGTTATATATGTTACATTGGATTCCAGTATAGAAAGTTCCTTATGATACTTTTCTAATTCTTTATGTTGCGCCTTTACGAAAACATCATATGTATCAATACTTTGTGGCACATTCCATAATTCAATCCGATCGAGAAAGGGTCGTTCACGAAAATACAAATCATGAGCTTCTAATACAAAAATAGACTCATTATTTTCACACAGTTTAAACGGTCCTGTTCCAATTAATTTGTCTTCCTCATCTTCCATTACAATAGAACACTGTTCTGAGCTTAAAGCATGTAATAACAATTGATTTTCCGTATGCAAGTGCATTTCTACAATATATTCATTTACAATACGAACACTTTCAACATGTTGAAGCATCCATGAATACGGATTATCCTCTTTATTCATAAACCTACCAAATGTATATACAACATCATGAGCTGTAAATCGTTTTCCATTATGAAATCGAACCCCCTTTCGTAAATAAAAAGTCCATAGTTTTAGATTGTCATTATATTCCCAATGAAAAGCGAGTCTCGGTTCTATTGTATTTGTGCTCTCATTAACATAAATAAGCGTGTCATATAGATGTTTTACCATATGACACTCCGAACGCATTGTAGCATATACAGGATCTAAAGAAATTTTCAGGTTCATTTCAACTTGTAAACGCAGTACATCTTGTCTTCCTCGAGAAGTCATTTCAATTTGATAACCAAATATCGAATCTATCCAAGCTTGGAATTGTTTTTCTAATATGGGGAAATATGAGCTATATTGCTCAACAAATGCTTTTCCACCCTTTACATCCCCTTGTTTCGTTATTTCTTTCCCCTGTTCTAAAATTAAAGAAATAGGATTTTTTTGAAACGATAACTTTGATCGATTCCCTCTTCCGCGTCCTGGAAACCAACAAATCCACGCTAACTCTTCTAATTTTTTTATAATAAATTTACTATTACGATCCGTACAAAACAATGTTTCCGATATATTTTGTAATGATATTTCTATTTTTTCTTCCTCTGTTCTCCCTTTTCCATACTGGACCCACAGCTGTATGTACTGCTCCAAAATAACCATACTTTTCCCCCTAAAAGATGAAAAATCTCCTTCTTTCATTCTACCCTTTTTCATTTCTTGCTTCTATCTTAAGATTTCTATATAGAAAGGGGGAAATGAAGAATGAATCATCTTATAAAACGCTATAATAAACCAATCCGGATTCGATTATTAGGTGAGTTGTTAACTAGAACAACTGAGGCCATGTTAGCAATTATTTTTATTGTCCATGTCAATAAAGCACTAGAAGGTAATGTGATTATGACAATGCTTCTGTTTGGATTGCAGCCACTTTCTGATATTGTGTTCACAATCATTGCTGGAGGTGTAACAGATCGCTACGGTAGAAAGAAAATTATGTTACTCGGATTATTCGTGCAAGCAATTGCAATAGGCGGATTTGTTTTTGCTGAATCAGTCCTATTCTTTGCTTTGTTATATGTAATGAACGGTATTGGCCGCTCCTTATATATTCCTGCTCAGCGTGCACAAATTGCCGATTTAACTGAACAAAAACAACAAGCTGAAATATTCGCTGTTCTTCAAACAGTAGGAGCTATCGGTGCTGTGATTGGTCCATTCATCGGTGCCTTTTTTTACAATAGTCACCCTGAATACTTATTTGTCATTCAAGCTGTAACTCTCCTGCTGTATGCCATTCTCGTTTGGACACAACTGCCAGAAACAGCTCCAATCATTCAAACTAATGAAAAATCAGCACAAGTAACAACACGTACACAGTTTATTTTTAAGCATTATGCTATATTTGGACTCATGATATCTACTCTTCCGATTAGCTTTTTCTATGCCCAAACTGAAACAAATTATCGTGTATTCGCAGAAGATATCTTTCCAAATTTCTTATTTGTTCTCGCATTTATCTCGACTTGTAAAGCTGTAATGGAAATCATCCTGCAAGTTGGTCTTGTCAAATGGTCTGAACGATTTTCAATGCCTAAAATAATTGTAATTTCATATATTTGTTATACATTCGCTGCTATTGGTTATGGTTATTCTACAACATTATGGTCACTCTTCTTCACATTGCTTTTCCTGACAATTGGTGAAAGTATTGCTTTAAATCACTTACTACGATTTGTTTCCAGAATAGCACCAAGTCACAAGCGGGGATTATATTTTTCTATCTACGGCATACACTGGGATATTTCTCGAACGTGCGGTCCTGCTATAGGTGCAGTTATATTAAGTCATGTAAGCGGCGGCACTCTATTTTATATTTGTGCCTGCTTATTAATAATTGGTGGAATCATTCAAACTTATTTTGTATATTCAGTAGAGCGTAATAAATCAAAAGAGCTGTTCTTATAACAGAACGGCTCTTTTTCTTATATCAACTACCCTGTCATATTATTAACACTGTCCTCTGTGGAAAACTCTACATGTATATATTCTTTATTCATAATTTCTTCCTTAAAACATATCCTATTTATTTGTTATACTGAATAGATAATAGGAAAATTTTACTGGGTTTGATAACCATTTTATTCACTTTAAAGAAGAGGTATAATGAATAAAGCTATCGACATACAATATCTGTGTCATTTAATATATCAAACATTTTCAATTCCTGTTCATTTTTTATCTACAAATAATGATATCTTATATGAATTTATTTCTAACGATAGTTGTAGTCCTTTTTATTCCTCTAAGAAAGAACAACTAAATGACCTTTATCAAAAAAATGATCCCTATAACTTTCCACTCATCAAGACCAATCGTTATCTAGAAAATTTTGTTTTAATTCACATAGTAGATCATGAATACATGGAAGGAACTCTTATCATTGGCCCTTCTGCATACCCACGTTTATCAGAAGATATGGTTATTGAACTCATGAATGAATTTGCACACAATTGCAATAAAGGCTGACTTCTAGTGCACTCTTTCACTCGGTTATGTTGGATAATTTTTATCTTTTACAAGTAAAAAGCTTCACTTTTCAAATGTCCGAAGAAACTTTTTCATGGTATGGATGCTCCTTTGAGCAGATATCCTCCTTCTCTACTAATAAATTGTTATTTTTTTAGATTTCTGCTAACAATTTGTATAATCATTTTTGTGAAATTTATCCAAAATAAAAAAGCCGCCCTATTAAAGGCAGCTTTAGCTATGTATTTATACTTCAATACTTTTTCCATCTTCAACGATGTGGTAAAGTAAATGAGCTAAATGATGAATTGGACCATATTCTTCCTCTTCTTCATCTGTTTCACCTTGGAATTCAAGGTCATTTAAGTAAAGTGCTAAAAATTGATAGAATAATTTCAAATCAAATCCGTAGCAAGCACTTGGCTCTTCATGATCTCCTTCATATTGCAACATTAAGTATTGTTCATTGCCTTCTGCATCTTCTGCATCAAAGAATACAAAGAAACCAACATTTGTATCTAGATCAAATAGATGACGAGTACCGTTTTCTGTTACTTTATTGAAGTCCTCTTCACTTAACTTATGTACTGTTGTTGCTTTTGCATTGTCTTCTTGATGAAAGTTTACTGTAAATGATTTCAATGCTTACACCTCCTGATTGTATAACAGTAGCATAACAGATTAGGACAAATAATACAAAAATGGATCGCTGACAATTTTCAGCGATCCACCTAATTTCATTTTCGCATTGCACGCAGTAATAAGCTGACAATAAAAATTAAAACAATGGCACCAATTAATGCTGGAATAATTGCATACCCTCCGATAACCGGTCCAAACGTACCCAATAACAATGTTCCAAGCCAAGAACCGATTATCCCAGCAATAATATTTCCAATCACACCACCAGGTACATCTTTACCAACGATTAAACTTGCTAGCCATCCTAAAATACCACCAACAATTAAAGACCATATAAATGCCATATCACTATACCTCCTTAATTTTACAAAACAAAAATAATACCTATAAATTATTGCTTACCATTAGTTATGCTACTATTTTTGATAAGTTATACCTTAAATGCCACGTATAGCTTTTTATACAATTGAATTAGTACAGTTTTGTATCCATTCAAAATAAATTATTTTTCCAAACCATATTATTCCTCGATGATCTCATAGCCTTATTCCCTAAGAACAATCTGGTTTCAACATTGTTCTCATAAATTTTTTTAAAACGTTTGATAGTTAAAATCAATGGCCATTCTTTGTACAGACCGATTATCAAATCTTATGGGTTCAGCAATCTTTCTAAAATCAGCTACACTTTGTCCTCGAGTTTCGTCATTTGTTGTACTTATCCATACAGCAGACTTTTTATATTCAAAGATATTATCATTCATTAATGAAATAAACGGTAATAAATCATGAATGGGACTTCTACCAATTCCACGGTATTCTTTTTTATAAAAGTTCTCATAATAAAAATCAATCATTGGCTTAATTAGTTTTGCTAGCCCTGTTCCCTTTTCATTAATAATGTTTCCATTTCAGGAGTAATAAGTGCCTGCTGCGTTACATTTAACGGATAAACACTAACATTCTTGGCATATTTCATGACAATATTAGTTGCAATTGGATCTCCATAAAGTGAACCTTTAATCAGTGGGGATTTTCTTCATCCCCCTCTGATTATTAGTTGAACGAATCGGGCTTTTATGGGCAGTTGGTTCCCCACCTAACTTCTTTGCTTTCGCTGAACTTTGAGGTGGGGGTCTTACTGCCCGTTAATGCGGGGTAAAAGTTAGCTTCTGAAACAGGAGTAACATTACCTGGAAATAAAAATGCGCCACCCATTATATAATAAGCGCATACTTGGTCCATTACATCTGGATACAAAAGAAATAATATTGCATGTTTTATCGGCATAAATTAAAGCAACTGCATCATCGATACCCAAATCTCCAAAAAAGATTTTTTATTAACTCCTCTCACCCTCCTCATCATTTTCTACTATTATTATTATGCGAAAAAGACAAGGCGGTGAAACAGTATCAAATAAAAAAACCGCCTATTTACTGGCGGTTATATGGAGATAATAAAATTGTTTATATTTTATTCAACTATCGTGTATTTTTCACTATGAATACAATTTATTTACCTTTTCATTTTCCTCTTAAAGCCCAAAACAGCGATTACGAAGATAATGATTATATAACCAACTACCCATAATAAAGGTACAACAAGATCACCATATTCACCAGATAAAGCAAATCGTGTAGCATCAACCGCATGAGCAAATGGCAATGCATAACCGACTGTTTTAAACGTACCACCAATCATATCTAACTTAAACCAAGTGCCACTTAACCATGTTGTAAGATTAACAAAAATCGCAAAAATCCCACCAACTTGCTTATCCGTAAAATACGTACCAAGTAGTAGACCAAATCCAATATAAAGCATTGCAATGATAATGAGTAGAATAGTGGCACCTAATACATTCGCATTAAATGATAGACCTAAGAAGAATGCTGAAATAAAGCAAATAACAATTTGAAGAATGGCAACCGGTAATAGTGGAAGAGCGTACCCAGTAATATAATCAGAGGCAGACATAGGGGAAGCAAAAATCCGCATTAAAAATGAACTGCTTTTATCCTTACCAATCAGCATCCCTGAAAATAACGTAATAAAAGAAAAACTGAAAACGATTACACCTGGCGTTAAGTTTTCTATATGATAAAGGTCCAAAGGCATATTTTTCTGCATGATTGAAAAAAGACACATAATAATAACCGGAAGCACAATCCCAAAAAGAAGCGTCAGAGGATCTCGTAAAATCTCCTTACGATTACGTGAAGCAAATGCTAAATATCTCATAGTCCGCCTCCCTCTTCAGTTAGTGTAAGGAAAATATCTTCTAAAGAAGATTGTCCCGTATTTTCTTTTAACTCATCAATCGTTCCAAGTGCATGCAATTTACCACCATGCATAATACCGACGCGATCAGCAAGTGCTTCTACTTCTTCTAGATAGTGCGTCGTTAAAATAATCGTGATTTTACCCTTTAATTCAAGTAGAGTCTTCCACAGATCATGTCTAGCACGAATATCAAGTCCTAGTGTTGGCTCATCTAAAAAAATGATTTGGGGAGACGAAATAAGTGCCATCGCAATGCTTAGCCGGCGCTGCAACCCACCTGATAATGTTTTTGCTTTATTTTTTGCTCGCTCCGAAAGTCCAAACTTTGTCATCATTTCCACCGCTTTTTGCTTAGCCTCTTGCTTATTGCTTCCATAGATACTCGAGATGAATTCTAAATTTCCCTTTACAGAAAGATTCGGAGCTACCGCAGTTTCTTGCGGAGAAATGTTTATTTTTTGTTTTACTGCCGTAGGGTTTTTGATGATACTATCTCCTAACATCAGTGCATCGCCACTTGTAGGTGTAAGTAAGCAACTAAGCATTTTAATCGTTGTTGTTTTTCCAGCAGCATTTTGCCCTAAAAGTGCGAAGAATTCTCCCTTCTTAATCGTCAGTGAAAGATTGTCAACAGCTGTGCGCTCTTTAAATTTTTTCGTTAGATTTTTTATAATTATGGCCATTATTCATCACTTCTCCCTTCAAATTGCCTTGATTGAATCGCAGCATTAATTTTTTTTATATCATTCTTTGAAATCATGTATTGAATAGTCCATGTGATGACATACGTACCTAAAAAACCAATAAAAAAAATCAGTGTGCCTATAGATGTTTTGGGCATCCACAGTAGCGTTACAATCGGCCCCCATACTAGTGCTGTTATACAAAAATGAACGATGTACTGTTTTAGTAGACTCCACTTCACTATGTCAAAAACAAGCGAACTTGTAGCGAATGTGACCCCAATCAGCCCTGTTAACAGTATTTGTACCGTGACAGCTGACATCTTACTAACAAATAAAGAGCGAAACTGTTCCACAACTGGCATATATTCTCCTTGACCTAATGGGAGCGAAATAAGGAGTTGTACGATTTGTCCAATAATCACACCGATAACAAAACCACCAACAACTCGACTAATTATATTTTTCAAGATATTTTCACCTCATATTCCGAACAGTTTCTTAATTTTTGAAACATAGCGTCGAGAAGCATACGTTTTGATATTCCCTGTTAATGACACGCCAATTGTTCCTGTCATACTAATATCCATATTCGTAATCATTTTAATGTTAACAATCTCTGAATTTGAAATACGAACAAAAAATTGACTATTTAATTTCTCTTCCAGTTCATATAACCTTGAGCGAACGGTATAAATACCAGCAGCGGTTTGGAGAAATACCTTCTGTTTCTCTGTATAGATTCTAACGATATCTTTACATTCAACAATTTCAACACCTCTTTCTGAAAATACAGCTAATGAATCCATATGAGTCTCCGATAGTCGCTTCATAATATCAGATATCTCATCTGTCATTTTATCCGTTAGAATGATAATTTTCGGCTCTTTATAAGATGGATCAATCGACACTTCAAACTTCACTTCACCACTTCCCTTTCACTCGCTCTAAATATAAAAGCTATTTAAGTTACTGTAAATGGATTTTCGATAACCGGTTGTTTTCACACGATAACTGGTCAAAAAACAAATATAACAATTAGATACTCCAGGAACATATTCTTTCTTTACAATAAATAGGCACACAAAACAGATCTTCTGTGTGCTGATTCAACTTATGTATTTCTAAATAAAAATCAATTTATTAAATTATTTTTTCATATAGATGTATAGCTTATATAGGAAGGAACGAAATATTCAAAATACTTTTTCATTAAAAAGTTCTCCCCTATTAATTAAATAACTTTTTACATTTCTATTATACATGAATAGAAAAAACGACACTGTATTTTGTGTCGTTTCGGCTCTCTATCATTAAACAATTTTATTGTTTTTAAAGGACTTTATTATTTGTGAACAGCATTTTCCATCTTTTTATACGACAAATATGCTAATACATTCTTACTTGTATCATATTTAGGATTGTTTCCTTTTTTCGGCTCTCTAACATGTGTCTTTTCAAACCCAGGAATTTCAGGCATTTTCTCCAAAAATTCAACAATCTCTTTTTCCGTTCCCTCAACGCGTACACGAATCATTGTTATTACTCCTCAATTCTCTATTTCTCTGTACTAAGTATAGCGTACTGAGAAAAGACTGCAAGAAAATTATCTTTTTAGCGTTGAACTTTTATGACATACAAACAGTGCCATCTCCGTATAAAATGATTCTACTTTATTATTGTTAAATTGTATGTTGAAGAACTCCTTCATTTCATTTGACGTTTTCATCATACAATCCGTTAACTTGGAGCGTGTTGGCGATGGGACATCCATCATGTTACACCACCAATCAAAATTAAATTGTTTTTCAAATGTGAAACATGATTGCATTTGTAAACCTTGCTTTTCTAATAATGAAATCCACTCTGTTTTTCTAAGCGCTCTCCTGTGACTTGGATCTCGCTTTTTCTCAATAAAATTATAAAATGTATCATATTCTAGGTTTTCTGGGGAGACATTATCAATTAATATAAATAATCCGTTCTCTTCTAACTTTCGATGTACTTCAAAAATAAATTGAGAAGGGTTTGAAAAATGATGCGCTGCAATGCGACAAATAATCGTATCAAACGATTGATTAGAAAATGGTAAATCCTCTGCATTTCCTACTACAAATGATACATTTTCATGTCCGTTTGTCTGGATAAATGCTTTCGCTTTTTCTAACATTTTTTCTGTTAAATCGAGCGCAACAACCTCTTTAAATATCGGGGCTAATAAATTAGCAACATGACCGCCACCTGTAGCGATATCAAGAAGACGAATATTTTTACGATTTTTTACTTGTTGAACGACATACTGTAAATCTGGTCCTTTTGCATGAATTTGACTATTCACATACTTTTCAGCATTACTACCAAATTGTGTTTTCACAAGTTCTTCGTTACTCATTTCAATCATCTTCTTTCTACATATATTTACATATTCTTTTTCAGCAAGAATATATAAATATCCTCTTTATTCAATGAACTAAGCACTCTATTTCCTTCCGATTTTCTTCTTGTTTTATATATTTACATACATTTATACCATATGCTTGTACAATGAAGGGAAGTGACAATACAAATAGTTCTTTTAACACATTCTCTTCGTATTCATCAACCCAATCCTTTGTTTCTGTACAATAATTAAAAATCAACGTATAGAAACTTCCGCATTCAATTTCTGTTTTACCTACACCTATTTCTCTTAATAGCTCTTTACATAATAACGAATGTCCATCAATAAAGCGTGGAAAGTAATAAGCATAAATCATTTCACGACACTTCTCCCTAATCATTTCCTCAAATTTAATATAGTATATTCTACTTTCAAAATAGAACGCTCCCCTTGTTTTCCCACTATACTCGCGTAAAAAATCTCCAATTGTATCATACGTATAGCCTTCATGCGTTTGATTCATATGTACTAAAATACCACTAGAGTTCACCATATATTTTGGGACTGATATGTAATAATAGACAATCCAAAAACAAAGCTTTGCTATTATTTCCTCTTCCTGCTTCTCTAAAAACTGGTCGAACAATTTTTTGAAAAATTGTTGAATCATAAGTATCCCTCCCTCGTACATTTTAAATTTATTCCAATTTATTTTCTAATATGTAAATTTGATTTTTCAGCTCTATAAAAGCAAAGTTTTATCCAAATCAAAAAGATTGAACTTTCATTATCAAACACGTAATATAGACTCTGACTCTAAAAAATAATGATTCAAATGTATGAATGAAGAGGAGGATTTATATACGATTTTTCCTATTTTATAAGACTGAGAGGTTTTGTTATGTGGCGTAATAAAAATGTCTGGATTGTTCTAATCGGTGAGTTTATCGCTGGGCTTGGTTTGTGGCTTGGGATTCTTGGCAATCTAGAATTTATGCAGAAGTATGTACCTTCTGATTTTATGAAGTCGGTTATTTTATTTATTGGATTATTAGCCGGTGTTCTTGTTGGTCCGATGGCTGGTCGTGTTATCGATCAATACGAAAAAAAGAAAGTCCTTCTTTATGCTGGTTTCGGCCGTGTTATCAGTGTTATTTTTATGTTCTTCGCTATTCAATATGAAAGTATCGCCTTTATGATTGCCTTTATGATTGCCCTTCAAATTTCAGCGGCTTTTTATTTCCCTGCATTGCAGTCTGTTATTCCGCTTATTGTTCGTGAACATGAACTATTACAGATGAATGGTGTCCATATGAATATCGGAACAATCGCTCGTATTGCTGGAACCTCACTAGGTGGTGTTCTTCTTGTCGTTATGAGTTTACAGTACATGTACGCGTTCTCAATGGCAGCATACGCTTTATTATTCCTTTCGACCTTTTTCCTACGATTTGAAGATCAAAAATCAAATACATCAAGTAAAAAAGCAGCAAAAGATAATAGCTTTATGGAAGTATTTCGGATTTTAAGAGGAATCCCAGTTGCATTTCGGGCACTTATTTTAAGTATTATTCCCCTTTTATTCATCGCTGGTTTCAATTTAATGGTTATTAACATTAGCGAAATGCAACATGATCCGACAATTAAAGGGTTTATTTATACCATTGAAGGTGTGGCTTTTATGTTAGGAGCTTTCGTAATTAAGCGTTTATCTGATCATTTCCCACCTGATAAATTACTTTATTTCTTCGCCTTCTGTACTGCTTTTGCGCATCTCTCATTGTTCTTTAGTGATGTGAAATGGATGGCACTTGTATCATTTGGTCTATTTGGATTTAGCGTTGGCTGTTTCTTCCCTATCATGTCAACAATTTTCCAAACAAAAGTTGAAAAAAGTTATCATGGACGTCTTTTCTCATTCCGTAATATGTTTGAAAGGGTAATGTTCCAAATTGTCTTACTTGGAACTGGATTCTTCTTAGACACAATTGGGTTACGATATATGGTTCTTATTTTTGGCGCTATTTCATTATTAATTATTTTCATGTCGTTATCAAAGCACAAGCAGGCAAGTAAAAACACTTCCCAAGTATCGAACATGTAAAATCCATCTCCAAATTGAGATGGATTTTTCTCTTATTGTAAGAGATGACCTAAGTCTCCTGTTGTTATATTCCCACTATTTGCTTCATCTGTATCAATATGCATATCTAAGGCGTATGTATCTTTTACACGAATTAACACTTGATTAAAAATCAATCCTCTGTTTCCTTCTACTTTCACACTTGCATATTGTCCATCTTTCACTTGAAATTTTTCAGCATCTTGAGGTGTCATATGGATATGGCGCTCAGCGATGATTACACCTTTTTCAATTTTTAAAGAACCCTTTGGACCAATAAGAGTAATCCCTGGTGTTCCATCAATATTGCCTGATGCTCGAATCGGAGCATCCACTCCTAATTTACGTGCATCTGTTTTTGAAATTTCAACCTGTGTAAACTTTCGAATAGGACCAAGGATACGGACTTTTGGGATTTCCGCCTTTTCAGTCTTAATCGTTACTGTTTCTTTCGCTGCAAACTCTCCTGGTTGTGAAAGTTCTTTTGCAACCAGGAGCTCATATCCTTCCCCAAAAAGTTTTTCTAAATCTTCGCTTGTCAGATGGACATGCCGATTTGATACACCAATTGGAATTTGTTTCACCTTTAACACCTCTTCATTATGTGGTAGTATTCATACTCTTTAGCCTTCCCTTCTTTTTCTTTTTACACAACTGCGTTTTGAATTCTGACTCAAAAGTGATAAAATATAATTATGTGTTTTCAGAATAATAAAAGAATATAAAATTTAGAAAATGAAAGCACAGTTTTTTAGGAGGGGTTTTGATGACTTATACGTTAGCAGCTAGAATGAAAGCATTTCAATCTTCTATATTCAGTGAATTAGCAGCTTATAAAAAGGTAAAAATTGCAGCAGGTCACAAAATGATTGATTTGAGTATCGGCAATCCAGATATGCCTCCTGCTGATATTGTAAGAGAAGCTATGGTACATACAGCAAATGAAAAAGAAAGTTACGGTTATACTTTAACAGGTATTCAAGAATTTCATGAGTCAGTAACTGAATATTACGATAACAATCACAATGTTAAATTAGATCCAAACAATGAAGTTTTATTATTAATGGGTTCCCAAGATGGACTCGTTCACTTGCCTATGATTTTTGCAAATCCAGGTGATCTTATTTTAGTACCTGATCCTGGATATACAGCATATGAGACGGGTATTCAAATGGCAGGTGCAAAGCCTTACTTCATGCCTTTAAAGAAGGAAAATGATTTTTTACCTAATTTACAAGACGTTCCTGAGGAAATTGCTAAACAAGCAAAAATGATGATATTAAACTTCCCTGGAAATCCAGTTCCGGCAATGGCTCATGAAGATTTCTTCAAAGAGGTCATTGCATTCGCAAAACAGCACAATATCATTGTGGTACATGATTTCGCCTATGCAGAATTTTATTACGATGGAAAGAAACCAATCAGTTTCTTATCTGTTCCTGGCGCCAAAGAAGTTGGTGTTGAAATTAATTCCCTATCCAAAAGCTATAGCTTAGCTGGTAGCCGCATTGGTTATATGATTGGAAATGAAGAAATTGTAGGTGCACTAGCGCAATTTAAATCAAACACAGACTACGGAGTGTTCTTGCCAATTCAAAAGGCCGCATCAGTTGCCTTACGTAAAGGGGCCGATTTCTGCGCCAAAAATCGGATTATCTACCAAGAACGTAGAGATACTTTAGTTGATGGATTTGCTTCTTTCGGATGGCATGTTGATAGACCAGCTGGTAGTATGTTTGTTTGGGCTGAAATCCCAAAAGGCTGGACCTCATTAGACTTTACCTATGCACTAATGGATCGTGCGCATGTTGTTGTAACCCCTGGTCATGCTTTTGGACCACATGGTGAAGGATTCGTTCGTATCGCACTTGTTCAAGATAAAGAAGTGTTACAACAAGTTGTTGAAAATATTGAAAATAGCGGTATTTTCTCTCCCGAAAAGGCAGATGCATTAGTCAATAATTAATTACAAATCCCCTGCTTATTTTTAGCAGGGGCTATTATTTTCCCATTTAAGGATTAAAGATCGGAGACCTTTATGAATATCAAAAATATTAACGATACACTTCCTCATCGCTACCCATTTTTAATGATTGATAGAATCACAGAAATTGAAAATGAAAAATCCGTAAAAGGATATAAATTAATCACAAGTAACGAATGGTTTATAAATCCGAATCAAAACAGCATGCCACACATGCTAATTGTAGAGGCCCTTGCACAGCTTGGAGCATTTGTAGGAACAAGTGAGTCTACCGGATTAGGATTCCTCTCCTCATTAGACGGTGTAACATTTAATGGCACTGCTATACCTGGTGACAAGCTAGATTTACAATATGAAGTTCTGCGGAATAAACGAGGATTTGTTCTCGGGAAAGGAATTGCTTCTGTAAATGGTAAACCCATTGTTATAGTTGAAAAGTTATTAGTTTACATTACTTCATAAAGAGTGAATGATAGATGTTCATTATTATTACACAATGATAAGGAGTACAAAAATGAAGAGCACCGTCGGTATTGATGCTGGAGGAACACTAACAAAAATTGCTTATTTTAATGAAGAAAATGAATTGCATTTTAAAAAATTTTACTCTCATGAACAAATCAAAATTCAAGAGTGGTTAAATAAAAATAAGTATATAAATAGATTGTCTCTGACTGGTGGTAAAGCTGAACAGTTACAAACATTATTTTCTGCAACATACACTATAGAGTATGTTGCAGAATTCGATGCCACACTTGCAGGCGTTCACTATCTTATTAACAACGGAAATTATTCCATAAACAACTTTGTTTTAACAAATATCGGTACAGGAACATCCATTCATTATGTCCATAATAAAAATTATATTCGTGCTGGAGGAACTGGTATTGGTGGAGGCACTATCATGGGCTTGTCGAAACTATTAGCGAATATAGATCGTTTTGAAGAAGTAATCCAGCAGACAAAACTAGGTTCTAGGCAGAATCTCGATATAACAGTTGGAGATATTTATAGCGGGATTCTATCTCCTATTGATAGTAATTTAACAGCTAGTAATTTCGGAAAAGCTGCTATGAGTGAAGCTGATTATAACAACCCCGATTTACTCGCTACCCTTCAAGGTCTTGTTGGTGAAGTAGTTACTGCATTAAGCCTTCAATTTGCAGAAGCAAAAGATATGGATCATATCGTTTATATTGGATCTACACTATCAAATAATACACATCTACAAGAAATTATAGGTAGTTATACTTTGTATCAAAATAAAAAACCTATCTTCTTAGAAGATCACGGTTTTAGCGGGGCTATTGGTGCCTTACTGAGTATAGCCAAATAAATATATTACAAAGAAAAGAGCCTCTGTGAAAGAGAAAACATGAGTCAAAATTTCACATAATAAAAAAGCTGGTTTTTAGACCAGCTTTTTTATTTGAACTATAGCTCTACATATCCTTTTTCTCCACCAAGATATTGAAAACGATTTACACCAAACGCTTGCGCTACATATCCTCTCATCGCTTCAAACCCTTCACCAAAATAAGGAATAGGGTTTTTCAAAAACGAGATTGTTTTTTCTCCATCATAAATTTTAGCTTTTATTATATCTTTGTCTGAATGAAACGATATATATATTCCCTTATAATAATATTCATAATATCCCTCTTCATCCTGTTCACTCTTGTCTTCAAAAGGTATACATTCCATTTTATAAGTATCCCCATTAATATTTATTAATTCCATGTAATCCGCCCCTTTAAGGAAAACTTAGGTACATTAACATGTAACAACCTCTTTTATTCCGCTTCTATATTTTCTTGTAACAATACGTTTTTGGAGAAACAGACTGTAAAAATTCATTCATCTCCCCTACAGAATAAATATATAACTCATGCATCGCACGCGTACAAGCGGTATAAAATAACTTACGTTCACTTTCTCGGCTGTATTTTTCCTCTGATGCATCGTAGATAATGACCGCATCAAACTCTACCCCTTTCGATAAATACGATGGGATAATCAAAATACCTTCATCAAACGAACTCGTTTCTTTCTTAATGAGGCGAACTGGTAATGATGTTTGTAGGGCATAGTACGCATCTTCGCTTTCTTCCGCTGTTTTACAAATAACCGCGATTGTTCTGTGACCACTTTGCTTCAATTGTTCGATTTGGTCCACAATCTTTTTATGATGAGCTTCTCCTTCTTTCACTTCTGTTATAATCGGTTGTTTTCCTTCACGCTGAAACGGTTCAATTTCATCACCGTCAATTAACTGCTTCGTAAATTCAATAATTTGCTTTGTAGAGCGATAACTACGCGTAAGAACAATTTTTTCACTTAGTTCTTCCCCATACAAGGTACTTAACTGTGAAAATTCATTCTCTGACGCATGTTCATAAATGGTCTGATTAAAATCGCCTAGTATCGTCATTTTTGTATGAGGGAATATTCGTTTTAAAAATGCATATTGAAATGCAGAATAATCCTGCGCTTCATCAATAAATATGTGCTGCACAGATGTATTTTTTTGTAATTCTTCTAGTTGGTCTTTCATGTATAAATAAGGCGTTGCATCTTCATACGCCATATAAAAACCTTGCATTTTTTCTATTGTTTCTCCGCATATTTCATCCCATTTTTGTGGTAATTTATATTCTTCTACAAGTTGCTTAGCAAACTCGGGATCTTTAAATAACTGTATATAGAGTGCTGATGTATGAATAAATTGTAATTTTTTCACACGTCTTCGGAGCGGTTTAAAATATTTTTTCACAACAATAGCTGCTAACATATTTTGTTCACGTTCAAAATCATCAAACGTACCATCGGAATATTCTTGTCTTTTCTGTAATTTCCGATGAACTTTTGCGTATGTTTCTTTATCTAATAACTGTACTTCTTCTTCCACCCAAAGTTTTTTTCTCTCTATTTTTTCTTGCTCCTTCAGCTCCTTTAACAACCACTCAGAAATTAACTTTATTCGATTCGGAATCCGTATTGAAGGATCAAATTTATAAAATTGTTCTTTTATTTGTTCTTTAGAGATTAATACTTCCCCTCTAAATTTTATATCTTTAAATAACATACCTTCTCGTTTTAAATAAGATACATACTGATCTACTACTTCAATAAAATCAGAACTTGCTTTATATCTAATCCCTTCTAATCGTGTTTTATAACTCTTTTCTTCCATTCTTGTCAGTACATATTCCATTTGTGTAAATGGATCTTCTAATTCAAATTTCTTATCAATATGACGCTCTAAGTATTCTTGGAATGTCGTTTGCTTCATATTGTCTTCACCAAGTTCCGGCAATACTGTAGATACATAGCTATTAAACATCGAGTTTGGAGAAAAGAGAACGATTTGATCGGCGTGTAATGTCTCTCGATAACGATATAATAAATATGCAACGCGCTGAAGAGCTGCCGATGTTTTACCGCTTCCTGCAGCTCCTTGAACAACAAGTAAACGACTCTTTTCATTCCGGATAATTTGGTTTTGTTCCTTTTGAATTGTTGAAACAATGCTTTTCATTTGTGTATTGGCGTTATTTCCTAATACTTCTTGTAGCAATTTATCGCCAATCGTCACTCCTGTATCAAACATACTTACAATTCGACCATTCCGAATAACATATTGCCTTTTTAATGTCATTTCACCCGAAATCGTATCATTAGGTGCTTCGTATTTAGCTCTTCCTACAGAATAGTCATAATACAAACTTGATATAGGGGCTCGCCAGTCATACACAAGAAATTGTTCTGTCTGTTCATCGTAGAATGAGTGAATACCAAGATAAATAGCATCCTCACTTTTTTCACCGTCTTCTAAAAAATCTACCCTTCCAAAGTATGGTGATTGCTGTAATCTTTGTAATCCTTTTAGTTGATTGTAAGCATGGCGGTGACTTTGCTCTCGTTCAGATAATAACTCTGCTTGTTGTTTGATACTTGCTGCCGTTTCGATAGCCTCTTCTGTATTATCAACATTCACAGTTACATCGTCCCAAAAATGTTTTCGAATCTGGACAACATCTTTTGTTGCTGCACTTGTATATTGCTCTAATGTATCAATATGTTTTTCAATCTTTCCAACTACTTCTTTCACACGATGTTGTTCCTGTTTCCACTCTTGACCTGTTTTCCCCATATTGCCACTCCTTATCAACTAATCGTTCTGATGCTCATTGTTTGATGCTATAACAAATTCAATAAAAAGTTTGACAAACAAGCATTTAATTTGTTATAATTAAATTGGGTAATTATTGAGTTTTCGCAAAAATAAACAATGAGCGTTTTTCCATTTTAACACATATATATGAAAAATCAATAAAAAGGAGATACAAATTTGTATCTCCTTTTTATTTTGGAAGTTCCACTTCAAATTCTATTATTGATTCTCCATCTTCTCCAATACGTTCAACACTTACTTTTTCAATTATACATTGCAATCGCGTGCTTAATTTCAGCATCTTCTCTGCGATTTTTATTGCCCGTTGTTCATTTTCTTTTCGTCCAACTGTAACGTGTGGTATATAAGGTATATCACTTCGCAAAAATTCCGTCAAAGGCCCTTTGTATAACTCATCATGTAACTCTCTTACCTGTTCCCTTCCCTTTTTCAACATGTAAGAACAAGTACTCACCTTCATGACTTATTCGATCAATAAGCTCAATTTCTATTGGATGAATCCCTTGCAATTTCCGGGCTATATGCGCTCTTAGTTCATCATTAGAAAGTGCACTTTCAAAAGGAAACACAAGTGTAATATGTGGTTGAATGAATCCAAATAAAGGATCATGCTTTTTTCTAATTGCTTCAATTTCATCTATTTGCGCCTCACCTAGAAAAAGTAAAATAGTACGCACTCTCCACCCTCCCTCCAACGAAACAAAAAACTCAGCTCTATGAAACTGCACGAAAAACTTTTCTAAACTTCATATAACAAGCAATTCTCCATGGAACTATATAAGAAATCGCAACAACATAAAACAATAACCCTATCGTTTGCTGATCCAAATCAATTATATATTGCCTAGAAACGTACCTTAAAATTACAATCCCAATAAAAGTAATGAGAAAAGCTACACTTTTCTTCGTATAGACATTCCCATCTTCCCTTCTCTCATAATTTGTAAGTATAATAAGTGGAATCGCGAAAAAAATTCCAAATAACATCGCAAAGCCAATGTATACTGCAGCCGGATGAATAGGACCAAAAAACATTAAAATTCCTGGTGATAAAAAAAGCAGTGGTAATAAAATTCGTTTACCATTTCCCTTTATCGGTCTATGCATAGAGCGATAACGCCGCCATAAAATCAATAATGCAATACATAAAAACATCGTTATTAACGAAGATGTATCTCCCATATGTTTTCCTTCTCTCCTAAAATATTTTATCTAACACTGCTATACAATTTATTAAACCGTTTGTTCTAAAGAAATTTTTCGAATACATATGCCACTAATCACAAAGTAAAACACAATTAGCCCACTGGAAATGATTATGAACGAAGGTATATTCATCAAAACTTCAGTTTTTGTAAGGGTCAATTTTAGCCCACTGTCATAACATACGCTTGTTAAGCCTATAAAAAAGATTGAACCAACTCCACATCCAATCCAATTAAATCTCTGCTGAAAAATAACAATTCCTTGAAAAAGACTCGCTATAGTAACATAAAGTAAAAACTGTACAAAAAACTGCTCAATTGAACCTCCTATCAAACTAGCACTTTCCACACGATAAAATAAGTCCTGTAAGAAAACCATTTGAAACAGTGAAAAAAACGCTGATTGTAAAGCAATATAACAAACTGATCCAATGAAAAACTGTAACCTTGTTGTCCCAAACGAAACAGCTAAGCGAAATACATCTAGCTGTATAAAGAAAGTGCTCACTACAATAAAAAATATAATGGCAATAGAAGGATTGTTGAAAACATCTTGTAAAAAGCCAACTCGTATATCTTTTATATCTATTAAACTCGTTGAACCTTTTATGATTAACGCTACAATCCAAAATATTAAAATAGCTTTATAATGATAATTAATGTGTAATTTCAACTGATTCATTAGCATCTTCACTTTACGTCACCATCCGTTATATAAATAAATAATTTCTGAAGCGACACTCCCTCAATTTCTAACTCTTCACTTTCAAGATATTTATAGTCTTCTTTAGAAAGCTCTCCCCATATAACACCAATCCTTTTATTTCCAAACAATTCTCGGTATACAACATTTTTATTTATCATAAATTCATCCACTTTATCTTTTCGCCCTGATATGTAATGGCCTTGCTGTAATAAATCTTCAACTGCTGATTGAACAACTACTTCCCCTTCTTTCAAAATCAGCACATCTTCTACAACATGCGCTACCTCTTCTACTAAATGCGTTGATAAAATAATTGTTCGGGGATGATTGCCATAGTCTTCTAACAACATACTGTAAAATAATTCTCGGTGCGCTGCATCCAAACCGGTAGTCGGCTCATCAAAAATGGTAATAGGTGCCCTACTTGCTAATCCTTTAATGATTCCGACAACAGTCTGCATGCCATGTGATAATTTATCGTACTTTTGGTTTACATCTATTTGAAACTTTACTGCAAGTTCCTCCGCAAACTTCTGATCCCAATTTTTATAAAACATGTTACATAACTTAAAAATTTCTTTCACTTTATAATTCGAATAAATCTCTTCTTTCACTTTTACAAAACAAATATTTTGTAATGCATGACTATTTTCATACACATTTTCATTAAATATTGATACACTACCTTTACTTGAAACGATTTGTCCAGTAAGAAGGTGAAGTAGCGTTGTTTTCCCCGCTCCATTTCTACCAAGCAAACCATATATCTTATGCTCTTCCAATGAAAAGGTTAATCCATTTATAGCCATCTTTTTCTTATATTGTTTTGTCAATTCTTCAGTTTTCACTACAATTGTCATTCTTTTCCCTCCTTTGTAACCATTTGAATCATTTTGATTAGCTCTTCTTTAGAGATTTCAAGTACCTCCGCTTCCTTCCACACTTTAGGCAAAAATTCATTCCTAAAAGCACTTTGTCGCTTCTTTAGTACCACTTCCTTCGCTCCCTTTGCAACAAACATCCCAATCCCTCTCTTTTTATATAAAATACCTTCATCGACTAACAAATTTACTCCTTTCGCCGCTGTCGCCGGATTGATTTGCAGCAATTTTGCAAATTGATTTGTTGACGGAACCTTTTCTTCTTCAAGCAGTATTCCCTTTAAAATATCCGACTCAATGGTTTCTGCAATTTGTATGTATATTAACTTATTTTGTTCAAGAGATTGTTTCATACCTTCCCCCTTAGGTTCATAGGTTCATTACTTATGCAATTAACCATATCACAAGAATATATTTCCATTCAATATTTTTCCATAATTTTTTCGCAAAAAAGAAGTATCATACCTTAAAGAATGATACTTCTTTATAAAACCGTTGTATTTTCTATACTGAACCTCAAGTTCTTTTCATTCAAACCATTTTGACAAAAATCAAACTTCTTTCCCTTTAATAATTTTGTTCGATCTACTACCTGTCCTAGATGATAACTTGTATGCTCAATACCTTATCAAAACTTCCTTTCAAAACATACGCATTTTAATCAAAATTAAAAATTTTCATTTTTTATGTTTACAATTATCCATTAATTGTATATACTTACTAACGTAAGAAAAAAATTCTAAAAGGAGGTCGAATAAAATGATGAAATTACAATTACATGTTGCATCTATTTTACAATTAAATATGAATTCGACCACCCTAATGGAGAATTGAAAATCGTTCGGTATTTTCTTTAATTAGCAAATTCGCCACAGGAGGTCGTATACTTTCCTGTGGCTTTTTCATGCCTGTCACAGGAGAATTATATCTTCCTGTGGCTTTTTTGTGCGATTTTTTAATCTCTAACACTATTTCTTTTCGGAAGGAGCAAATATTCAATGACTTTTCACGTACTTTTTTTCAGTATTACAATCCAACGAAAGCAATTATCTGAAGTTGAAATGTTACACGATCAACACATTCAAAAGACTATGAATGACATAAAGGAGCGTCAATGTCCTTACAGTAGTCACCTGTAATTCCTTTACGAAAGGAGGAATTCATTTATGACGATTCATATTTTCTTTTTTACGTTTGCTCTTCAGAAAAAATCTTTATCTGAAACTGAGATTTTACGTAAACAACAATTAAAAGCGATTACGGACGAAGTAAAAGATCGCAAGAGTTCTTATTATAATCAAATGTATTAAAAATTAATTTATAAAAGGAGCAATCTTCTGATGAAATTTCGAGTATTCTTTTTAACCATTACTGTTCACAAAAGTAAAGTCTCTGAAACTGAAATTTTACAAGAACAGCAAATCAAAAAAATGATGGATGAAGTGAAAGAACGTCAAGTTTCTTATTACAACGATATGTACTAAAAATTTATATAAAAAGGAGCAATCACCTTATGAAATTCCAAGTTTTCTTTTTAACGATTACAATTCACAAAAACAAATTTTCCGAGTTCGAAATGTTACACGATCAACACATTCAAAATGCTATGGATGAAGTGAAAGAACGTCAAGTCCCTTATTGTAGTCACCTATAATTCCTTTACGAAAGGAGGAATTCATTTATGAAATTTCATGTTTTCTTTTTAACGATTAGCATTCAAAAGATGCGGTTATCTGAAGCTGAAATTGTGCAAGAACAGCAATATAAAAAGATTATGGATGACATTCGAGATCGTAGAAGCAAATATTATACACATCTATAATGATGCGATTTAAATCTTATGAGAGGAGAGGATTAAGATGTTAATGGCGCGTTGTAAAGAAATGATTTGGATTATTGAGAGGGATTCCACATAGTCCAATGTATGATATTTTAAAAGGCTATTTTTTTCAAATAAACACGAAAAAATCACACAATAAAAACGCCTAATTTCCATTTAAAACTAGGTGTTTTTATTGTGATACCTAAAGTTAACTTTCATCCTCATTTATAACAAGGTAGTAATTTTCTCTAGTATTCCCACGTCTTCAAGTAATCTTTTAAATCATGCGGATGAACTTTCGCACAGCCCCCACCCCAATGCGGGTATATACTTGTGCAATTCCCTCTTCTATTAATCTTGAGTTTTCAACCTTCAAATCGTTCAATTGCGAAAATGCCGTAAATAACGTCTCTGTGTCTAGATTATTTGGTGAGGAACAAAATGCGTATGTAAAATCATAAAATAATGACCCCACCATCGGCGAAGGATCAATAATTCCATTCAACACTTCATGATGAAACAAAAAATTATGAATACTGGCGTCATCATGTAGAAAATATTTTTCTTCTTGATCTTCCCATTTTGATCAGGAATGAACAAAAGCTATCACTTTCTCATAGTCTTCTTTTGGTAATACGCCACTCGTGATACCTCTCCTCTATAAAATCAAGAAGGATACATCGCTTAACAAGCAATGTATCCTTCTTGATTCATATGAATTCTTTTTATTTCCGATTATTTCTTTTCATCTTAAATAATCTCACCAAGTTTGAAACAACTGTTTTTGTCACAGCGTAAGCTGGTACTGCTAAAATCATCCCAATAATACCCGCGAAATTACCTACACCAAGAATTAACACAATAATTGTTAAAGGATGGATATTTAATTTCGAACTCATAATACGCGGTGAAATGATGTTACTCTCAAATTGTTGTACAATTGTTACGATAACAATTACCCAGAATGCTTGCATTGGAGATACAAATAATCCAACAATTACAGCTGGTGCTGCCCCAATAAAAGGTCCTAAATTCGGGATAATATTTGTAAATGCCGCTATAATACCTAAAACAAAAGCATATGGCAAATCCATGATGACATATCCGATAAATGTAAATGCACCGACGAATAAACAAACGAGCGCTTGCCCCTGAATATAGGCAGACAACGTTTCACCTGTTTCTTTTATAATACGAAGTCCTTCTTCACGATACGATTCTGGTAAAAAACTAACAGCTTTTCCTGGAAATGCATGACCATCTTTAAACATGTAAAACAAGATAAATGGTACTGTAAATACGACTAATGCAACGTTTGTAATAATACCGAATAAAGCCGTTGCACTCGACGTTATTGTATTTGGTATCTCTTTTAAATACTCAATTGCGTTTTTTTCAATCGTTTCAATTGATACATAATCTTGTGTAGCCAGCCATTCAAATAGCCTATGATGAGATAATTCTTGTATGTATACTTTCCCCTCTTTAATATATGTTGGCATGTTTTTCACTAGGTCCATTAGCTGCTGTGAAATCGTTGGAACGACTACACCAATTGCAACTGCTGCCAGTGTAATGATAAAAACATATAACAACAATATCGCTAAACTTCTAGGAACTTTTTTCGCCTCTAAAAACACTAACACTGGATTAAAGATGAAATATAAAAACATAGCAATTAAAATTGGGAAAAATAAAGTGGAAATGAATATGCCAATCGGTTGAAATAAAAATGATATTTTTGTGCAAATAAATATAATTCCTACAACCATTAGCACTTCTAATGTCCAAAAGTGCACTTTCGATTTCAAAAAAACGTCCTCCTTTAAACTAGCACTTCCCTATATTGTATCAAAACATCCATGAATTTTACATGCTATTTTCACCTTCAATGTTCCAAAATGCGAATAAATACACTACAATGAGATTACATACAAATTTGCAGGGTAAAAGGTGATAAATATGACGCAATGTATTATTTGCAGAAAAGAAACGAAAGAACTTAGTGAACAACATGTTATCCCAGAGATTTTATGTGGACATTATTTTACAAATTCAATTTGTGATACTTGTTATGAACATCTCATAACAAACGTGGATCGACCATTAATTCGGCATAAACTGATTCAATATAAAATCGAACAAATGAAACAACAAATTGATTCTCCTCTTTATACGAATGAATATGGTCAAGAATTAGCTGCGGCAGAAACTGAAGAAGTTGAAACAAACGATGAAATATACTATTCTAATGAATTAATTATGAAACTATGTAAAAAACATGATATTTCATTGCATAATGAAATTTGGAAAGAAGAGCGCGTAACAAAAGTAGCAAGCTCAATTCAACGTGAATTACTTTTAGATAACCGTAAATATAAAATGAGTATCTTAAAAATGGCTTATACATTCGCAGTACATACAATTGACGGTTATTTTAATGATCCAGATGCGATTGATATTTCTACTATTATATCGAATGTTGACTTTATCGAATTAAAAGAACGAAGCATTGTTCGTGATCTAAGTAAAAGTTCATTGTGGAATACCCTCAATACAACTAGCGATAATCACTACTTTATTTTATTAAGTGACAAAGATGGTCTATTCTGCTTCATTCGTCTATTTGATATTTTTGATGTTGTTGTCCATCTTTCTAGAAAAAAATATCAACTTCCATCTCCAATTGTTGGAGTGAATGATATAGAAAAACAAGAATTCTATATTGAAAATTTAAAACAATACATGGATAAGTTATTTAAACAAAAAAGCCCAAAAACTCATATCTAATCACAAACCAGAACATACGGTCTCCTTTCTTGATGAAAAGACACTATGTTATAATGTGTATGAAAAGAACAATACAATCACATAAAACAATTATAAATTGTATATAAATAAAAAAGACTAGTGTGCGGCTACACACCAGTCTATGTAACTTAGCAGATTGGATTGTTCATTTATCCTATTTGTTTCTTACAAACGAGACAACCCACATTCTATTGGCATAGGTGGGTTGTTATTTTTTGAGCTTGTCAATTAATACGACAACAAACGTTAACAATGCAACGAGAAATAATCCGCCTTGCAGTAACAACGCAATTTCACTCATTTATTATCACCTCCCTTCTATCCGGAGAAGTGATAATTGAACAACCAACCATACCATAAGTTACCTCTTAATTTTATCATATTTTCTAATCTTTTACGATGAAAACCGGCAAGTCTCTCGCTTGCCGGTTTTACTGATTCCTATTCTTTTATTCTCCATCTTGCACTAGTTTTCCAACAATCGCTTCATAAAATTCCCGCTCATCATCCACATTTACATGTACACGATTCACCTTTTTGGTAAACCCATATAATAACTGCGCTGTTAACGGCTCTTTTAATTTTATTTCAAAAGTAGCCGGTTCCTTTATAAATTCCATTACCGTTGCTTCGAATACTTCTTTTCCTTCTTCCTTCGTTAATACCTCGCCTTTATAAAATGTAATCTCCTTTATTTGAGTAAATGGGATTATGATTTTCTTCCCAAATCCAACTTGGATAATTACTTCCGTTTCCGTCATCATATATGGATTCGTACGAATTGCTTGTATCTCAGCTAAAAAATAAAGAATTCCATATATATTTACAATAAGTAAGCCCCAAGCAACTACCTCATTCCACTGATGAAGTAAATAATGAAATCCAATTGATTCAATTAATGTTGCGTGAATCAGCATAATATAAAACGGGATTGCTCCGGTCTTTTTATGATATGAAAAAACATGCTGACTTTCCGGCATCTTTGTACGCCACGAGAATAAAGCGTAGTAAAATAATTTACATTCCGAAACAATAACATCTACTACAGTATTTCTTTTCAACACAGTATCAAAGGCTTTATCAATTGCAAAGGAGAATGATGGATATTCGTTCTTATATTGTTTATAACATCGTATAACCGTAGGCAAAGCTCTAGCAATCTTATACAGCATAAATAACTCTAAACCTATAAACGCAATTTCTCCTGCCACTAAAATATAAGAAACAAACGAAAACGACTGTAAATAATCGCTTGGAATAACAAATCTTGCGGCAATATAGCCTGCTATTACAACTGGAAATATATAAGTTAACGAATAGCGTTTACGTATAATAAAGAAATACGTAATGACTGGAATGACAATAAGAAAATCTAACAAGGACCCTAACACCATTTCCTTCGGTACAGCGGGTACAATAGGAAGTGTATATGCTAGATAATTTGATATTACAATTAAAGCTATAAAACCAATCGAAATATTTCTTCTTTTACGTGAAATGGATTTACTCATATAATCCCACCTTTTTATTTAAAAATCTCATTAAGATGATCTTTATAGAACAAAATAGCTCGTTCATATTCTTTTACACCTTCTAGTTTTACAACAGTTTCAAGCAATAATTTCATTGCTTCTTCATATTCTTTAATGTTATATTTGGCAATGGAAAGAAATACTTTCATGGTATCATTGTCTGGAAACTGTTTGATTCCAGCTTCTAACGTAACAATCGCTTTATTATATTGACCAATACAGCGATATGTGCTACCGAGTCCAATATATGCCCCACATAATGATTCTCCTTTAAGTCCATTTACAATTGCTTTTTCGTAAAATGGAACAGCTTCTGTTTCAAGTCCCATTACATCATGTATACAAGCGCATTCATAGAGGACTTCTGGATTTTGAGTAAAGTTAGTTAACCCAATGAGTATGTCCCTTGCTTGTGCATATTTTTTTTCATTCCGAAATTGAATCGCTTGCTCAAATAACTGTTTCACCTGCATCGCTCCTTATTTGATCCAGAATAGATGCTACACCATCATCTTCATTACTATCCGTAATATAATATGCTAATTCTTTTAACTCTGAAATTGCATTTTCCATTGCAATTGGATAACCACATTCTTGGAACAAACCGATATCATTCCAATCATCACCAAATACCATGACTTGCTCTGCACTTATCTCTTGCCTTTGGCACCAATTTAACACAGCATTCTCTTTCGAAACATTATGCCCCATAATTTGGACAAGCTGATTTTGATCTGTACAAATTACATTTACTTTATGTCGAAATTGTTCTTCTAATTTCTCATGATGAGAAAACGAGTGTAACAGTATTTTAGATACAGAGCGTTGCTTCATTTCTTCATTTGTAATCACAATAGGCTTTGTTGCTGTTATAAAATTTGTTTTTATATTTTGATTAATGTAACATGTATCTTCCACCTCAATAGCGATGAAAGAATCAGGTTCCTTCTGCGTAACAAAATTGATAATTTCTGCGGTATACATAGCATCAATTGGGTAATGGTAATTCATTTTTGTTATTTGATCCCGTAATAGAGCGCCATTGTAATACACCATCATGCCAATATTCTGTAATTCCTTGGAAAGAAACTGCTTTACAGAACGAGGAGCTCTTGCTGTCGCAAAAATGATATGTATACCTTTTCTATGGCAATCCATAACCGCTTTTATATTTCTCTCTGATACCTTCTTTTCGTTATTTAATAATGTACCATCTAAATCTAATACAATAACTTTTATATTTTTAAAAAGCATAAGCTCCTCCTTCTATTTACATATGACCAATACTTATTTCGTTTACACGATTACACAAATCTTCTAACCTGTTTACAATCTCTTTCGCTGTTTCATCTTTCCCTTCACAAACCCAAACATTGCCATCTTCTCCAATCACATGATGAATGGCTGCATGTGAATACAGTGAATGCGGAGAATTTGCTATCATCAGATTTGCTTTTGCCTGTTCCATTCTTTCACTTGCTCGTTGGATTAATCCAGCTTCTGTGACATCGCTTTCAAGTTTAAATCCAACTAAAATCGTTTCCGGATCCCATTGTTTAATTTGTTTTAATATTTTAGGTGCCTTTTGAAAATGAACGATTGGTGCTATATCACTCGAAATCTTCCCATTCTTATCAAGTTCATTTCCTTCTTGATCACAAATTTTATCAACAATCCAATCCGATCCAGCTGCCGCCATAATCACAGCATCGATTTTCTCATGTGTAATGATACTTTTCATTTTATCTTGTAAATCAATAATACCTTCAAATGGATGTAATTCTAATTCGCTATTTGTAGCATTCGGTTTTTCAGCAAAATAACCATGTAAGTATATGACATGTGCTCCTTTTGACATCGCTTCTTCAGCAAGAATTTTTCCGATTGTACCTTTTGCTAAATTCGTATGACCACGTACTTGATCCCATTTTTCTAAACAGCCACCACTCGTAATTAAAATCTTTTTCCCCTTCATCATAACCATCCCTTACTTATTTTTCGAACGAAACCATTGTACACCAAAGTCAACAATTTCTCGTTGTTTCATTAATCTACACGTTGCATTTCCCACTTTACCAATTGTTACAGCGTTTATATGTTCAAACTCTTTTCCAATCTCAACAAACAAGTCAGAATCATAGTCCATTTCATCGAACTCTTTCCATACTCTGACACCGTTTTCTATAATAGGCGCCCCCACTTTCACCAATTCACGTGCACCTGTACGTATTTCAGATAAGTGAATCGATGTATTAGAATCGTAGCCTACACCTATCAACAATACATATCCATCTAAATCATATATTTTCTTTAGTGGTGAGTACTCTCCAAAACTAATTGAAAGTGAATGCTCCGCTATAATAGCCTCCGCATGTTTCCCCCATGCAGCAAAACTATTTAACGGATGCTTACTACGTTTTACATTTGGATATGTACGAAAACATTCTACAACTTTCCCCATCGCGCGTGTTGGAGTTATATCCGGATGAAACGCTGGAACATTGTCTCGAATAATTTGCCACCAGTTTTCTGGAACGGGTGGCCTTACCCAGTTTTTCGGATCAGACAAATCCGACGTTTGAGTTGGCATGATAATCGTACCTTCTTCAGTAATTACATTCATTAAAGCTTCAACTACGGCGACGGCCCCACCAGATACCCAGCCAATTGAGCTCAAAGAAGAATGGACGATCACTGTCATTCCTGTTTTAAGTCCTAATGCCTGTAAATCATTCGATACAGTTTCAATTGTATTTGGTAATTGCGTTTCTGCCACAATGTCGTTTATTTTCATGATTACTCCCCCATAAGGTTCTCTCTACGCTTATAAACTATCAAATTGAATTTTAAATCTCATCAATATATTATCATATTTTTCTTAATTTTTAATCCAAACGCCAAAGAGACCTCCTAAAAAATTCTGTTCATACTGACTTATGTATCCTAGACAACTGAACCATAGCACTACTCCATATACACTTGTATTATTATGGTAAATATTATACAATAAAACCGACTGGTCGGTCTATAAAAAGAAGAATTATGAAAGACTATCACAACTTTGCATAGCGTCAACATACATAAAAGGTCTTTCTTAGTCTATTTTCAAGGGAGATGAAACCATATGTTCAACTGGATCTTTGTATTCAGCATTGCTATACCAGGAATTGTTACAATGAGCTTAGCGGAACAAAAAATAAACAAAAAGTTAGAAAACACTCCAGAAACACCCTCTATCTACCTAAGTCTTTTTATCCATACTCTACTCGTTTTACTTTTTTCCGGAATGGGTGCATTTTTCTTATCAAAGATCCAAGATGGAAATATTATTTTACCGAGCAACATTGGTGAAGCAGTTCTAATTGGAGTAATTTGCTCCCTCGGACACGTTATTATATATTATGGATTCTTTAGAAAAGTTATTGATAAAGAAACGTTTCTACAAATTGAACATCAGCGCCATAGTGTAGGATTAGGAGCCAGAGTCCTATATGGCGGAGTTGTTGAAGAAATCATCTTCCGGTGGGGTCTTATGTCACTTTTCATCACGTTGATGAGTTTTTTTCATGCTGTCACTCAGATTATTGTAGTTCTTGGAATTATCCTATCTAGTATTCTATTTGCAGTCACACACTTTCTAGGTGTAAAAGGAATGAAAAAATCAAGATGGCTATATTCTTATGCTGTATTAGGAAATTTGTGGGTAGGTATTTTTTGTGGCTGGCAATTCTGGTCGAATGGTTTAATTGCCGCTATCATTGTTCATATGCTTTTCCACCTATTATTGTATCCTTGTGAACTGTGGTATCGTAAAAAGCTAGGGAATGATGAAACGACTGCTGTAAACATGTAACATTTTTCTTGCCCCATTAAAGGTGCAATAATTGAACATGTATGAATTACCTACATATGATAAAAGCCCCCTTTTGTATTCACTTTAGAAGAAGGCTTTCAATCGTTTAAAAATAATCAAAAAAGCATGGCGGTGAATCCGGAATTAAATTCTCAAGCACCTCTATCATTTCATGACTTCCTTTTATTCTTCCGATATCATACAAAAATGCAGGGCTTTTATAACTTAATAACATAGTTGTTAATGTTTGAATCGTTAAGGACATTCCCTCCATATTATTTGGTTCTTTCTCATATGTTATATGTAATTGTTTGTCATAATCCCACTTTAAAGAAAAAGTCCCTTTATTCCACTCCAACATTGGATCATCTATATGTAAAATTAGCTTTTCATTTTTTACATGTTTAAATGGATATTGTTTCAGAAAACCAACTACATCGACAATTCTTCCCATATAGTAAGGGGCGATTGTCTGTTTTATTTCACTATCTTCAAGTAAGAAAGCAACCGGTTCATGAACGCATGTCTTTCCTTTAACATAATACACCATTGAAAAGTGTGCACTAATGAAATTCCATAACCCTCTTCTCGCCTCTTCATTTAAGTAAATCATTTCTTCTATATAAAACTTCTCTTCAAGGACACGATAAAATAAATAGCCATGTGGAATATCTTCATCTGTATAATAAATTGCTAATTGCAAATCAATTGTTTCCTCACGAAATCGTTCTTCCCATGCAAGTGTATTTCGAACCATCGCTCCATTTGTTTTTCTAGCAAACTCATCATAAACTTTTTCTTTTTCTTTACTTTTTAATCCAACTCGCCTTACTCGGCCACTAATGTTTCCACGATACTTAGGAAGCTGTGTATCTTTAATTTGGTATTCGATGATATCAGAAATAATTTCCCAGCCTTTTTTGCGATAATAAGGAATCGAGTAAGGGAACAAATAAGAAATATATTGTCCATTTTCTCTCATCGTTTTTAAGCTTTCTTTCATTAATGAGTTCATTAATCCATGCCCTGCATATTCTGGATATGTACCAACTCCAGTAACTCCTCCCATTTCATAAATCACACCATGGATATTTATTTGGAATGGCAAAACAACAATTTGAGAAATTAATTTATCATGATCAAACCAGCCTAATGCAGTCCCTGGCTTTAATTGATGGCTTTTCTTTTGTACCATCTTTTCTTCATCATTAATCATCTTTTTAGAAACTTGAAACACATATTTCATTAAGTTTGAAAACTGATCCACTTCACTTTCCTTAATAGGTCTCATAATCAAACCTTTATAATACTTCTCATTCATTTTCATATGCTCCTTTGTAACACAAACTAAAATATCATATTATTTTTATCATTTAGTTAGTATATACAAAAGATAATGAAAACACGCATACAGTATTATCAAGACTGTATGCGTGCATTTTTATAATTCCACAATTTCTCTTCCTTTTTCAGCATAACTCATATCGCCAACAGATTCGACTTTATATGCCCCATCTTTATAGAGAATTTTAGTTACACTTGCATTTTCTACTCCCATTTTTGTTTTACTACTATCAAGCATTTCTACTAATGTAGTGATCATCAGTCCATGAGATACGACTAAAACGTTACCTCCTCCATTTTTAGCGGTGTCTTCACTAATTTTATCGATTTCTTTTTTTATACGAGTTGAAAATACTTCCCAATTTTCAGCTTGTTTCGTAGTGTCTGCTTCTGCAATGAAATTCGTAATTTCTTTAATAGAGAACTTCATTAATTCAGATACTGCTTTAACACCAGCAGTATCTTGCATAGCCTTCCACATATTTTCAATCTTATCGCCTTCAAAAATCCCAAAATTCAATTCACGTAAATCTTTCCGTTGTTCAAATTTTAACTTTGATTGTCCACTATACTTTAGTACTAAGTTAGCAGTTTCAATTGCACGGCCACTATCACTACTATACGCATCAACAAAAGGTATATCTTGTAGTCCATTTCCTAAACCCTTCGCTATTTCAATGCCCTTCTCTACTAATGGAGAATCTGCCCAGCCTTGTACACGTTCACTAGTGTTTAACATTGTTTTTCCATGTCTAGTAATATATAAGGTAACGGTATTATCCTTGTTATTATTTGTTAAGTTCATATCTTTTTCCATATTCATCATTCATGTCTCTCCCTTTAGAGTAATCCATTGCTTGTAAAGTCACTGCTTCTTATCGACCAAAACTTAAAAATCTACTTCCTTTACTAACAACTATATTATAATTTTATCAAAATAGTTTCATACGTGGATAAAATATATAATTTTAGTTTCCATCAATTCATATTTTTTAAACGAAACAAAAAAGAACAGACCCTTATAATTACGAATCCATTCCTTTTCTATCTTTCATTTTTTATGCTGTTATCTTTTCTTCCTTTTTCATAACAACTGCAACATAACTATGCAGAATCATTCCTACAACAACTAAACTCATTCCAATCCATGATAATGATGATGGAAATGGAGCAGATAGCCAGATTAATTCTCCGAGTAATGCAAATAAAACTTCACCTGACTGCGTTGCTTCTACTGTTGCCAATTTCTGCGGATCATCCTTTACAAGATCTGTTGCAAAGAAAAATAATACAGTCGCAATTAAACCAGAACTAATTGCTACGATGAAGCATTGAAAAACTTGGTCACTTGATGGTAATCCATTTGTAGAAACCTCATAGCCTGATAACAAAAACCAAAATGGTAAACTTGCGAGTGTCATTCCAAGAACTCGTTGAAAAACATCTAACTCTCCTTTACATACTTGCATCATTTTTCGATTTCCAAGCGGGTAAGCAAATGCTGCTACAATTACGGGCACCACACATAAAACTGTTTCACGAATCCCTAAAGAAGAAGCATGTTCCACTTGCATAAGAAGCACACCTAATAATATGACAGCAGACATCATCAATTCTTTCATTGGAATTTTTTTATGTAGCGAATTTGTTGCAAATAATGGTGTTAATAAAATCCCTGCTATAATTGTAATTTGCCATGTTGAGGCAACGAGCCATCCTGGTCCAAATGCACCTGCGAAACTAAGTGGTGCGTAAAAAAGACCGAAGCCAACAATACTCCATAACAACCACTCTTTCGGATTACTTTTCATATATTGAAAGAGTTGCTTTAAATTCCCTCTATACATGACAATAATTAAAAGTAGTGGAACCATAAAGTAATATCGTAACGATGCACTCCAAATCCAGCTTCCGCCTTGTAAATCCATCGCACGGTTTAAAATAAATGTAAAGGCAAAGAAAAACGATGCCAATACCCCCGCTGCAATTGCTTTCATCCTAAAACCCCTTATACATTTTTTCTTCTACTATATAACAGAACACAATTAATTTAAAATAAATTTCATACTACAAGTGATATCTTTGTACATTTATCTAGAATCATATCGGTACAATTTCCGCAATCGACTTATATGAGCTTGATGATACCGATTATGATCAGCTATATGCCAGATTCCCCACCTAATCGTAGCAGTTTCACCATCTTCATAATATACTTCTCGTGTTAAGTCTGCTTCTGTTAGCTTCATACATTCATCATAAAACATATTTTGAACATCTTCATAATCTCGCATGATTTCTCGCAAAGAACCTTTTGTTGTATTAGGTAATTCTCCTTTTTCATCAAGCATAGGACCATATTTTTCTTGTAATGATAGCGGAACTTGCGCACCTTTCAAGCGATACACCCAATGTAAATCTACAACCGCTAGATGTTGAAGAATCTGCCCAATGTTATTTTCATCATTAGAAGAACCTTTGTAATGTAGTTCTTCTTTCCCTACATCCTTTACTAATTCTCTTAATCTTTTGAATGTATCACTTACAGTAGCATATAACACTGCAACGTGAGGGTTCATATCCCTTTCTACATATAAATCTTTCACTGCAATTCTCCTATCCAACTCTTAATCCTTTCATTGATCTCATGTGCCTTTTCATGATGAATATAATGCTTTGTATTTGGAAATATAACCTGTTCCGTTCTTGAAGATATTTTTAACAGTTCATTCTGCGTTTTCTCCCAATTTTCATATCCATTATTTGTTGCGGAAAATTGCAATACTGGCAGAGTTCCTAGATCCCCTTGTTCTATTACCTTTTTACCATTTCTACTCATCCACTCTAATTCTTCTTTCATATTTCGATTATTTGTATTTTTAAGAGCCATTGAAATTTTAAGTTCTTGTAATTCTTTTGGTAAATTAGGGATATCTATAAATACGTTATCCATGATTCCAAACAATGATAACGTACGCAATATGCCGATATTTTTAGCTGTATTCATTGTGTGCCAACTAACTTTCATACCTATATCCATTTCAAAATTCTGTGCGTATTCCGGACTAATTCCATCGATAAAAACTAATCCCTCAATTTCATTTGGATATAATTGTGCATAACGAATACTTTCTAATGCTCCCATTGAATGTCCTACTAATATAAAGGGAGGTTTCTCATCAGACTCTATTAATAATGCATGCAATTCGCTTACAACTGTATCAATATCCCTACTTCTCTCTGTTTTTTCACTGTATCCGTAGCCAGGTCGCTCATACACAACTACTCTATTTTCTTTTTCTAACTTATTATACAGTGGATAAAAATCTGCATACGGTGTAGTCGTTCCACTTCCTGCTGTCATGACTATCACTGGTTTATCCTCACGTTTTCCTGTTGCAAAAATGTGCATATCATGATTGTTAACTTCAATTATCTTACCAGGTACTTCCGTATAATTATTTACACAAATAGCTTGATACAGTACACTAGCAATAAAAACAATTAACGCAATAAACAAAACAATACGCTTCTTGTTTTTAAACATCAGATACTCCTTTTGGATATATTTTTAGAGAAATAAAACCATATGTTCATCATCGCGGTATATGCCATTCATTTTTAGTGCCTTTTTTTCTATCCCATACGTTGTAAAACTCATTGATTGATACAATTTTTTTGCTGCTTCATTATCTGAAACAACCCCTAAACTAATTTGCTCTATTTTTAGTTCTCTTGCCTTTTCAATTAACGCTCGAATTAAGCATTTTGCTAAGCCTTTCCCTCTACTTTGATGATCTACATACATGGCAACAAGATGCCCCTTATGCTTATATGCTGCTTTTTGTTCCGTTAGTAACGTTACTACACCCATTAGTTGATTCTCTTTATTAAAAGCACCGAATGTGTAACTAGTTTTTGAATTTAAATTTCGAACAACTTCCTCAACAGGGTTTTCTTTTTGCATCGCTTCTTCATAAGTTGTCACGAATGATTCTGGATTCATTTGTAGTGCTTGTAAGCGTAAGTTCCAATATTGTACTGCATCTGAGTCTGATAAAACTCGAATCATTTGTATGCATCCTCTCATCATTAAATTTCTAAACTTAATCCACTTTTGTTTACATAATAATATTATATGTTCAAAACTTTTTTATTAATAATTTCATATTCTTCTTTCAACATACTAAAACGATACCGATTAATAAATGCACCTTCTCGTAATCTATCATTTCTCATGATTCCTTCACAAACAAACCCAGCCTTTTCATAACTTTTTATCGCATTTATGTTATCCGCATCAACACGTAGCCACACTTTCTCTAGACCAAATTCATAAAATCCAATTTGTAACATGCTGTATAGCGCCGCAATACCATATCTTCGCCCCCAATATTCTTTGTTACCAATTGCAATTCCTAATTCAGCATTTTTATTCGTTGTATCAAAGTTTTTTAAATCGACCCAGCCGATATGCACACCATCTCTAGTAACAATAGCTCGTTGTTCATACCCATTTTCTCGATTCATACACATCTCAATCCATCTTTTTGTCTCATCACGTGTAAACGGTGGATATTGATCAGGTACAACTAAATGTTTTGTTACTTCTTTATCTAATGACCATTGATATCGATCTTCTATATCTTCTAGTGAAAGTTCTCTTAATTGAACAATTGGTACATTCATTTTTCCATCTCCCTTTTATTTCCCTATAGAAAAACCTTCAAACAACCTGCCTCCATAGTTTTCTAAAGTGTTCTCTACAAAAGCAATAAGTTTCTTCTTCTCTCCAGTT
>Ga0209025_1001024_pt1 | contig 41149 bp, 37 predicted proteins | sample AraplaMF_Col_mLB_FD_184256 | JGI IMG/M metagenome (GOLD analysis project Ga0209025, IMG submission 184256) | Arabidopsis root microbial communities from the University of North Carolina, USA - plate scrape MF_Col_mLB (SPAdes) (version 2) | ecosystem: Host-associated > Plants > Roots > Endosphere... | reverse complement strand
GATCGACATCTGGATCTCGACCAGCTCCGACAGCACGCACAGATCCGCCGCTCGCTCCTCCTCGGGAGTGGGCGGGGTCTTCGTCGCTGAGTCGGTCTGCGTCTTGTTCATGGAACATACCATGAACAAGATTGCAAACTAATACAAGCAAACATTGTGTTAATTGGCCGTCTTGGCGCGACGACATGGCCCGACAGTGCGGGCTACTCGGCCTTGCCTCGCCCCCGCGGGCGAGTGGCCTCGGACACCGACACCTTGGTGCGTCCGAGCAACTCCATCAGCCGCTCGATCTCGCCGGTCCCGAGCCCGGCCGTCATCTCGGCCACCCAGTCGCCATGCGCCGCCGCCATCGCCGCGAACTGGCGCTCGCCCTCCTCCGTCAGGCGGATGACGTGCTTGCGCCGGTCGGCCTGCGACTGCTCGCGCGCCACCAGCCCGCCCTCGACCAGCCGCTCGACCAGCCCGGTCATGTTGCCGTTCGAGACCATCAGCCGCTGGCTCAGCTCGCCCAGAGTCAGGCCCTGGCGCATCTTGTACAGCTGCGCCATCAGGTCGAAGCGCGGCAGGGTGGTGTCGAAGCTCTCGGCCAGGCGGCGCCGGACCTCGCGCTCGATCATGGTGGTGCAGGTCAGCAGCCGCAGCCACAGCCGCAATTCGACGCGATGGTCCTTGGGCCGGTCGGCGACCGCTGTCTCGGCATCGATCATTCTGCGTCAGTCCTGAACACGGCCGGTGGCCACCCGATCTGCTTTAAGTTTAAAGTATAGTCGCGGAAGGCGTCCCGACGCCACGGCCCCAGAGAAGGGCCCTTCCCGGAGCCAGCGGAGATCACCGATGATCAGCAGATGGGTCGACATCACGGCCGATGACGGCGGCCGGTTCCAGGGCTATCTCGCCGTGCCGGCCAGCGGCTCCGGTCCCGGCATCCTGCTGCTGCAGGAGATCTTCGGCGTCAACGCGCATCTCCGGGCCGTCGCCGACCTCTATGCCGAGGAAGGCTATGTGGTGCTGGCGCCGGACCTGTTCTGGCGGCTGGAGCCGAAGGTCGACCTGGGCTATGGCGAGGCCGATGTCGCTCGCGCCCGCGACCTGCTGGGCCGCCTCGACATCGACCGCGCCGTGGCCGATTGCGGCGCCGCCCTGGCGACGCTGCGGCGGCTGCCGGAATGCCGCGGCAAGGTCGGCGCACTGGGCTTCTGCCTGGGCGGGCGCCTGGCCTATCTGACCGCCGCGCGTCACCATGTCGACGCCGCGGTCAGCTATTACGGCACCGGGCTGGAGCCGCTGCTGGGCGAGGCGGGGGCGATCCGCTGCCCGATGGTGTTCCATTGCCCGGAGAAGGATCGCCATCTGCCGCCGCCGGTGCGCGACGCGATCGCCGACGCCTTCGCCGGACGCGACGACGTGCAGATCTTCGTCTATCCGGGCGCCGACCACGGCTTCAACGTGCCGGCGCGGTCGGCCTATGACAAGCCGGCCTCGCTGATGGCCCATTCCCGCAGCCTGGCCGTGTTCCGCCAGGCGCTGGGGCCGCGTTACGACCTGCCGGCGCTGTGGGAGCGGCACACCGCGCTGGAATTCGCCGAGCGCGACGCCCGCGCCACCATGGCGACGATGGTGGCCGAGCCCTATGTCAACCACATCCCGACCATGACCGGCGGTGTCGGCCAGGAAGACCTGTACCGGTTCTACGCCAACCACTTCATCCCGAAGACGCCGGCCGACACGAAACTGGTCCCGATCAGCCGCACCGTCGGCGTCGACCGGCTGGTCGACGAGATGCTGTTCTGCTTCACCCATGACGTCGAGATCGACTGGATGCTGCCCGGCATCCCGCCGACCGGGCGATATGTCGAGATCCCGCTGGTCGCGATCGTCCGCTTCCGCGGCGACAAGCTGTACAACGAGCACATCTACTGGGACCAGGCCTCGGTGCTGGTGCAGATCGGCCTGCTGGACCCGAAGGGCCTGCCGGTGGCTGGGGTGGAGACGGCGAAGAAGCTGGTCGACGAGGCCCTGCCGTCCAACACCCTGATGGTCCGCTGGGCGGAGAGCGCAGCCGAGCGGAACGCCTAGTCGAAATCGACCGGCCCCGAAACAATCGCCCATCGACAGCGGGGCCGGTTTCGATGAGGATGGAGGTGAACAGGGGGATTTCACGCACAGTCATTTGAGATGCGCATTCAAGGTTTCGTGCTCGGGCTGATGCTGGCATCGCCGGCGGCCCTGGCCTCTCCGTCGCCCTTCATTCCTGCGGCGCCGGTCCAATCCGACATCCTGGCCATCATCGCGGCAGGCCCCGAGGCCGAGCTGCGCGGGCTGCGCCTGGCCGCCGAATCCGGGGATGCCGAGGCGCAGATCCGGCTCGGCTATCGCCACGAGGCCGGCGACGGACTCGACCGGGATCTGGCCGAGGCCGTATACTGGTACCGGCGGGCCGCCGAGCAGGGCAGCGCCCGCGCCCAGTCCTATCTCGGCGACATGTATCGGGACGGCGCCGGGGTCGCCCGGGACGATGCCGAGGCGGTGCGCTGGTACCGCCTGTCGGCCGCCCAGGGCTACGACCGCGGCCAGACCTATCTCGGCTACATGTACCAGGACGGCCGCGGCGTCGAGCGCAACGAGGCCGCGGCGGTGCGCCTGTACCGCCTGGCCGCCGAGCAGGGCTACACCCCGGCCCAGAACAGCCTCGGCTACATGGTCGAGAACGGCCGCGGCGGCGCCGTGGACGTTGCCGCCGCAGCCTATTGGTACGGCCGCGCGGCCGAGGCCGGTTCCGCCGTCGGCCAGCGCCTGCTGGGCAACCTGCATTATTCCGGCCGCGGCGTGCCGCAGGACGATGCCGAGGCGGTGCGCCTCTACCGCCTCGCCGCCGACCAGGGCGACGCCGAGGCGCGCACCAATCTCGGCTGGATGTGCGAAGTCGGCCGCGGCACGGCCGAGAACGAGGCCGAGGCCGCCCGCCTCTACCGCCTCGCTGCCGACCAGGGCCTGGCGCGGGCGCAGACCAACCTGGCCTTCATGCTGGACGGCGGCCGCGGCGTGGCCGAGGACCCGGCCGAGGCGGTGCGCTGGTATCGGCTGGCGGCGGCGCAAGGCTATGCCCGCGCGGAGGCCGAGCTCGGCGCCATGTATGATGCCGGCCGCGGCGTCGCCGAGAACGACGCCAAGGCGATGCGCTGGTACCGCCTGGCGGCCAAGCAGGGCTACGCCCAGGCCCAGAACAGCGTCGGCATCCTGTACGAGCTCGGGCAGGGCGTGGCCGAGGACGACGCCGAGGCGGCCCGCTGGTACCGCCTGGCTGCCGACCAGGGCTATCTGCACGCCCAGACCAATCTCGGCTGGCTGTACGAGAGCGGCCGCGGCGTCGCCAGGGACGATGCCGAGGCCGCTCGCCTCTACCGCCTCGCCGCCGACCAGGGCCTGGCGCGGGCACAGAACAATCTCGGCGACCTCTACCGCGACGGTCAGGGCGTGGCGCGGGACGATGCCGAGGCGGTGCGCTGGTATCGCCTGGCCGCCGACCAGGGCTATGATCGTGCCGAGGCCAGCCTCGGCTGGATGCACGAGCGCGGTCGCGGCGTGCCCAAGGACGATGCCGAGGCCGCCCGCCTCTACCGCCTCGCCGCCGACCAGGGCCTGGCGCGGGCGCAGATCGATCTCGGCGACCTCTACCGCGACGGCCAGGGCGTGGCGCCGGACGATGCCGAGGCGCTGCGCTGGTATCGCCTGGCCGCCGACCAGGGCTATGCCCGGGCCGAGGCCAATCTCGGCTGGATGCATGAGCGCGGTCGCGGCGTGCCCAAGGATTATGCCGAGGCGCTGCGCTGGTATCGCCGCTCTGCCGACCAGGGCTACGCCTATTCCCAGGTCAATCTCGGCCGGATGTACGAACGGGGCCGAGGCACGCCCCGGAACGAGGTCAAGGCGCTGCGCCTGTACCGCCTGGCCGCCGATCAGGGCAATGCGCGGGGCGCCTATCATCTGGGGCGGCAGTTCAAGGCCGGGCGCGGCGTGGCCCAGGACGACGGCGAGGCGCTGCGCTGGTTCCGGATCGCCGCCGAGAAGGGCGATGCCCAGGCGCAGAAGGAGCTTGGCATCGCCTACGAGACCGGCCGCGGCGTCGCCCGCGACGAGACCGAGGCGGTGATCTGGTTCGCCCGGTCGCTGACCGAAGCGGACGACGCGCCGGAATACGCCGCCATGCTGCTCGGCGCCCGGTCGCCGGCGGCCAAGGCCGCGGCGGCGCTGCGCCTGCTGGCCGCGCTCGGCTATGCCTCCGGCGACGACGCCGGCGGCGCGGACGGCAGCCAGGTGCAGTCGGCGGCCGAAGCCTTCCGCCGCGCCGAGGGGCTGTCGCCGTCCGACAGTGTCGACGACGCGCTGCTGATCGCCCTGGCGCGCAAGGCGCAGCAGGCCGGTCCTTCGTCCTGACGGTGGAATTCATGTAACCGCCGGCCGGGTGCGGGCGTACGGGTCTCTCGAAGGGGACGTCGACGCTCCAGCGAGGACAGCATCATGAAGCGCAGCGCGATTGCGGGCCTGGCCCTGTTCGCAGCCCTGGCGGCCCTTCCGGCCATGGCCCAGAGCCAGCCCCAGCAGCGCATCCGCGGCACGATCGAGGCGATGAACGGATCGGTGCTGACCATCGCCGCCCGCGGCGGCAGCACCGCCACCGTCACCCTGGCCGACGACGCCATGGTGCGGACCATCGCCCCGGCCGACATCCGCGACATCAAGCCCGGCAGCTATATCGGCAGCGCCGCCATGCCGCAGCCCGACGGCAGCCTGCGGGCGCTCGAGGTGCAGGTGTTCCCGGAAAGCATGCGCGGCGTCGGCGAAGGCCAGCATCCGTTCGACCTGAAGCCCAGCAGCACCATGACCAACGCCACCGCCGGCGATGTCGAGGGCACCGACGGGCGGGTGGTGACGCTGCGCTACCAGGGCGTCGAGACCAAGCTGACCGTGCCGCCCGACGTGCCGGTGATCACCTATGAGCCGGGCAGCCGCGACCAGCTGACCAAGGGCGCCCATGTCATCGTCAGCGCCGTCAAGGCCGATGACGGGTCGCTGGTCTCGCACGCCATCCAGGTCGGCAAGGACGGGCTGGTGCCGCCGATGTAGCCACCGTCGCACTCTCGCCGGGGCTTTTTGTCCGCGCAGGATAAAGGGCCGTTCGGCAGGTCACGCCGGCGTGTCACTCCGGAAGGCCGGCCTTGCGGTAGCCGTCGACGAAATGCGCGAGCGTCGCCGTGTCGCGGAACGGCTCCGTCTCGGCCCAGTGGCGGGTCGTGAACTGCGGGTTGCCGACGAGGAACAGCTCGACCTCCGCGCGCGCCTCGTCGAGCCGGCCCAACTGGGCCAGGCTTGCCGCCAGGAAGCGGCGTGAGCTGGTCCGATAGGTCTCGTCCCGGCGCAGGGTCTCGACGGCGGCTTCATAGTCGCCGGCCGCATATTGCGCCTGGCCGAGCGTCAGATAGTACCAGCTTGGCGGAAACGGGTTCAGCCGGAACGCCTTGCGACTATGCTCGAGGCCCTCCTCGACCCGCCCGGCCAGGACCGCGATGTCGGACAAGGCCGCCCAGGCATCGGCCTCGTTCGGATCGAGCTCGATCGCCCTGGCGAATTCCGCATCGGCCTCGGCAAAGCTGCGCTCATAGGCCAGCAGATAAGCCAGGACCCAGCGGCAGCCGGCATCGTTGGGGTCGATCGCCACGGCCTTGCGCGCCAGCTCCAAAGCAACGCTGCGGGACGATTCGGTCGGCCCTCCGGAATGCACCGATCCCATCCAGTGGTTCATGGCCAGCCAGCGATAGGGCTCGGCGTAGCCCGGATCCAGCGCGACCGCGCGCGTGAGCATCAGATGCGCCTCCCGCGCCGTCTGCGGCGAATCATCCATCAGCTTGCGCGCCCGCACGCAGAGATCGTAGGCCTCGAGGTTCCTGGGCCGGTTGCGCGGCGGCGACGCATGCAGCCGGCCGAGCAGCGCCTCCACGATCTTGCCGGTGACCTCGTCCTGCACGGCGAAGATATCGTCCAGGCCGCGGTCGAAGCGCTCCGCCCACAGATGATCGCCGCTCACCGCGTCGACCAGTTGGGCGTTGATGCGCACGCGCCCCGCGGCGCGTCTGGCGCTGCCCTCCAGCAGGTAACGCACGCCGAGATCCCGGGCGATGCCGCGCACGTCCATCGCCTTGCCCTTGTAGGCGAAGGCCGAGTTGCGGGCGATGACGAACAGGCCGGGGATCCGGGACAGGTCGGTGATCAGGTCTTCGGTCAACCCATCTACGAAGGAGTCCTGCTCGGGATCGGTGCCGACATTGACGAAGGGCAGCACGGCGATCGACGGTTTATCCGGCAGCGGCAAAGGGCTTCGCTTCGCGTCACCGAGCGGTTCCACTGCCCCGGTGAAGCGGTAGCCGACGCGCGGAACCGTGGCGATCCATTCGCCGCCCGCTGCAGCCGGCCCCAGAAGCTTCCGCAGCTGCGCGATCTGGACGGTGAGGTTGGCTTCCTCGACGGCCGTGCCCGGCCATGCCGCGTCCATCAGCTCGGCCTTGCCCAGGATGTCGCCGGGCCGTCCGACCAGCGCCGCAAGCAGCTTCAGCCCGCGGGTGCCGACGGCAACGGGATCATCGTTCCGAAGGAGCGTTCCCGCGCCCGGATCAAGCACGAACGGACCAAAGGCAAAGCGCGATCCCTGCATGTGGCGCACCCATAGGCCGTTTGGAAGTTTTTGGAAACTATTTGGGAGGGCTTAAGGACGACGCTGGCCGTATCCCGCAGAATTCATCCTCTTTCTGGTCGAGGGCCCCGAACCCCCGACCCGTATGGAGGCTGCCATGAACGATACCCTTGGGTCGGCCCCGCATCAGGCAGCGTGGCCGGGAGCTCCCGCGGGGCCGGCGGAGGTGCCGCGTCGGCACGCCAGCCTGGCGACTCTGCGAAGCATGATCGCGACCTGGCGCGAGCGGATCCGCGTTCGCAAGGCCCTTGCGCGAATGTCGAAGGCCAACCCCTACTTGATCGATGACATCGGCCTGACCAGACGGCAGGCCGAAGCAGAGATCGCCAAGCCCTTCTGGCAAGACTGAGGCGAAGGCTGCAACGACACCGCATTGCGGCGGAGCGTCCTTCGCGTCAGATCAGCTTACTCCGCCCCAGCTCGGCCTTGAGATAGGCGTAGAACACCGGCGCCGCGATCACGCCGGGCACGCCGAACGCCGCCTCCATCACCAGCATGGCGATCAGGATCTCCCAGGCCCGGGCATGGATCTGGGTGCCGACGATCTTGGCGTTGATGAAGTATTCCAGCTTGTGGATGATCACCAGGAAGGCCAGCGACGCCGCGGCGGTATAGACCGACAGGCTGAGGCTGATCACCACGATCACGGTGTTCGAGATCAGGTTGCCGATCACCGGCAGCAGGCCGACGACGAAGGTGACCACGATCATGGTCTTGGTCAGCGGCAGGTGGACGCCGAACGCCGGCAGGACGGCCGCCAGGTAGATCGCGGTCAGCACCGTGTTGAGGGCGGAGATCCGCACCTGGGCGAAGACGACGCGGCGGAACGACAGGGCAAGCAGCCGGGCCCGCTCCGCCATCGCCCGGGCCAGCGGCCCGCGGCCCGGCTTCTCGGTCAGGTCGGCGATGGCGATCATGCCGCCGATCACCAGGCCGATGATGATGTGGACCAGGATGCGCCCGACATCGGTGGTGAGCCGCAGCAGGTCGCGCGAATGCTCGCGCAGGGACTGCGCCAGCATGGTGTCGAGATCCTGCCCGCTGCTCGGGATATAGGCGACGATCCAGGGCGGCAGCTGCTGGCTGGCCTCCTCCACCGCCTCCGCCATCTTGCGCATCACCGCGACCAGCCCCTCCTGCCGGGTGGTCAGCAGCGAGATCAGCTCGATCACGCCGAAGATCACCGCCAGGCTCAGCACCGCCGTCAGCAGGCCGAGGGCGATGATGCGGCCGATGTTGTGCATGGCGCCGAAGCGGCGGAACGCCGGCGCCACCGCATGCACCAGCTCATGGATCAGGAGCCCCGCCAGGAGGGCGGCGAGCAGGCCGAACCACAGGCTGCCGAGCAGCGCCAGCCCCGCCAGGATCTGGGCCGAAATCTCAATGCGGCGATCCCGGAGAGAAGGCTGAGGGGCCACAGGGACCACGGCCGCAACGTCCTCGCTTCGGCCGGGCTGAAAATTCATGATGGGAAAGCCTGCTCTCGACGGGTGCGCGCAAAAGGTACCGGCCGACTCCGGACCTTTATCGGACAAAAGTCAATCAAACGCTGTGGACGAGGCCCCGACATGAACGATGGCGACCGCTGCCTCGACGAGATCGAGCGGCTGCACCGGTTCTTCGAGCGCTGGCTGGGCGATGCCGCGACCGATCCGGCGGAATTCGCCCGGAACGAGCTCATCTGGTCTTCCGACTTCACGCTGATCACCCCGGACGGCGCGGTGCTGGACCGTGCCGCGGTGGTCGGCTGGCTGCGCCAGGCGCGCGGGCTGCATGCCGACCCGGCGGCGGTGTTCCGGATCGAGATCCGCAACGCCGCTGTGCGCCTCGCTTTGCCCGGGGGCTTTTGCCTCTGCACCTATGACGAATGGCAGAGCGTCCGCGGCGTCGAGAGTCTGCGGCGGTCGACTGCCCTGCTGGAGGCCCGGGAGGACGCGGTGCTGTGGCGGCACCTGCAGGAGACCTGGGTCGGGCCGAAGGGCGCGGACTCAGGCGGATAGGCCGGAGCCGCCCCCTCACCCGAAATCGCTGTCGCGATTTCGACCTCTCCCCAAGGAGAGGTAAAAAATCCCCTCTCCCTCGGGGAGAGGGAGGGGCCCGGCCCGCTTGGGCCGGGAGGGTGAGGGGGATGGCGCCGTCCTCAGAGCTTGTACGCCGCCTTCGGCAGGCGGTAGGCGAGGTCGACCGCGACCTCCGCCGCCTCGTCCTCGTCCAGCCGGTGCTCGGCCACCAGCTGGGCGAGGTAGCGGCAGTCGATGCGCCGGGCGACGTCGTGCCGGGCGGGTATCGAAGGGAAGGCGCGGGTGTCGTCGTTGAAGCCGACGGTGTTGTAGAAGCCGGCCGTCTCGGTCGCCAGCTCGCGGAAGCGCAGCATCCCTTCCGGGCTGTCGAAGAACCACCAGGGCGGGCCGAGGCGCAAGACCGGGTAGTGCCCGGCCAGCGGCGCCAGCTCGCGCGCATAGCTGCTCTCGTCCAGCGTGAACAGGATCACCGACAGGTCGCGCTCGTTGCCGAAGCGGTCGAGCAGGGGCTTCAGGGCACGGACATAATCGGTCCGGGTCGGGATATCGGCGCCCTTGTCGCGGCCGAAATCGCGATGCAGCGTCGGGTTGTGGCTGCGGAAGGAGCCGGGATGGATCTGCATCACCAGCCCGTCCTCCAGGCTCATCCGCGCCATCTCGGTCAGCATCTGGCCGCGGAACAGCTCGGCATCCTGCGGCTCGAACCGGCCGGAGACGATCTTCTCGAACAGCGTCACCGCCGGCACCGGGTCGAGATCCGCCGTCGCCGCGGTCGGGTGGCCGTGGTCGGTCGAAGTGGCGCCCATCTCCTTGAAGAAGCCGCGGCGCTGCTTCAGCGCGGCCAGGTAACCGCGCCAGGAATGTGTGTCTTCGCCGGTGATCTCGCCGAGGCGCTGCAGCCCTTCACGGAAGCCGTCGAACTCCGGGTCCACCACCGGGTCGGGCCGGAAGGCGGTGACCACCCTGCCCTTCCAGCCGCTGTCGCGGATCGCGCGGTGATGGTCGAGCGGGTCGAGCGGCGATTCCGTGGTGGCGATGACCTCGAGGTTGAAGCGCTCGAACAGCGCCCGGGGGCGATAGTCCGGCCGCGCCAGCCGGTCGGCGATGCGGTCGTAGATCCGGTCGGCGCTGGCCGGCGTCAGCCGTTCCTCCACCCCGAACAGGGTCTCGAAGGTGTGGTCGAGCCACATCCGGGTCGGGGTGCCGCGGAACAGGTGCCAGTGCTCGGCGAAGCGGCGCCAGATCGCCCGCGGATCGGCCTCGACCGGGCCGCCGTCCCGCCGCTTCACGCCGAGATCCTCCAGCCGCACGCCCTGGCTGTAGAGCATGCGGAAGATGTAGTGGTCCGGGATGATGAGCAGCGAGGCCGGGTCGGGGAACGCCTCGTTCTTCGCGTACCAGACGGGATCGGTGTGGCCGTGCGGGCTGATCAGCGGCAGCCCGGCGACCTCGGCATAGAGGCGCCGGGCGATGCCGCGCTGGGTCGGGTCCGGCGAGAACAGACGGTCGGGATGCAGGCTCATGCGACGGCCTTCGGCTGCGGGCGCCAATCGGCGTATTTGGGATGGTCGCGGCCGATCGGGAGCTCGACGGCCACGCCGGTCTCCGCAGAATGGAACAATGCCGTCGCCAGTTCCAGCGACCGGCGGGCGTCGTCCAGCGTCACCGGCAGCGGACCGTCGGTCTCCAGCGCCTTGTGGTAGCGGCCGAGCTGGCCGGCGAAGCGCGACGGCACCGGCTCCCAATCCGCCAGCGCCCCTTCGATCCGCTGCGCGATCTCCGGCGAGGCCGGGGTGATCTGCCACGGGCCGTCGCCCGGGGCATAGGGCTTCAGCCCGCTCTCGAAGGTGACGTTCTCGAAGCAGAAGCGCAGCCGGCTGATCTCGACCTGCGAGCCGAGGGTGGCGGCCAGCGAGACCAGGGCGCCGCTCTGCATCACCACGCTGGCGACGGCGCAGTCCTCGACCTCGATCGGGTTCACTCGGGTGGCGGTGCGGCAGTAGACCGAGGCCACCGGCCCCATCAGCCAGGTCATGATGTCGTGCGAGTGGATGGCATGGGTCAGCAGCACGCCGCCCAGCTCGGTGTCCAGCCGGCCGCGCCAGGGCACCGAATAGTATTTCGCGCCGCGGTTCCAGTGGGTCTCCACCGTCGCCAGATAGGGCTTGCCGGCGATGCCGGCCTCGACGATGCGCCGGGCCTGCTGCAGCCCGTCGCCGTAGCGGTACTGGAAGATCGGCATCACCCGGCCGGGCGCCGCGGCCTCGGCCTTCACCACCCGGTCGAGATCGGCCAGCGACCCGACCAGCGGCTTCTCGCAGATCACCTGCTTGCCGGCCTCGAGCGCCGCCAGGACCTGGCCGATGTGCACAGTCGGCGGGGTGCAGATGTCGACCACCTCGATCTCCGGCATGCGCAGGATCTCGTCGAAGCGGGTGGTCCGCACCGGGACACCGAACTCGTCGCCGATCTCGGCCAGCCGCTCCGGGTTCAGGTCGCAGATCGCCTCGACCCGGAACTTGTCCGGGTGGGCGGCGTAGCCTTCGGCAATGTGGCCGCGGCCGACACCGAGGCCGATCACGGCAACGTTACGAACCGCCATTCTTACGCCCTCCGTCCGGCGGTCGCTTCCGCCATCGCCTGCGCCGTCAGCGCCAGCTCCATCGCCTTGAAACAATGCGCCTGGGTCATCGCCGTCTCCGTCCGCTCCAGCACGTCGGCGACCAGCTGCCGGCCGAAGGGCAGCTCCACCTGGCTGCAATCGATCCGCTGCAGGCCCTTGCCGTCGACAAGGATCAGGTGGTCGGTGCCGGGCTGGCCCGCCGGGTCGACATATTTGCGCAGCTCGATATAGCCCTCGGTGCCGAGGATGGTCAGCCGCCCGTCGCCCCAGGTCGGCAGCCCGTCCGGGGTGAACCAGTCGATCCGGATGTAGCCGGTGGCGTCCGGGCTGCGCAGCAGCGCCTCGCCGAAATCCTGCAGCTCCGGCGTTCCCGGGTTGCCGCGGTTGGCGACCGCGGCCGAGGCGACCTCGACGTCGAGCGTGCCGGCGAAGAACAGGAACTGCTCGAACTGGTGCGAGGCGATGTCGGTCAGGACGCCGCCATAGCGCGCCCGCTTGAAGAACCAGTCCGGCCGCGTCTTGGCGTTCAGCCGGTGCGGCCCGAGGCCGACGGTGTTGATCACCTTGCCGATGGCCCCGGCCTGCACCAGCTCGCCCGCCTTGACGGTCGACCGGGTCTGGAAATGCTCGGAGTAGCAAATCGAGTAGATCCGGCCGGTCTCGGCCTGCACCCGCCGCACCTCGGCCAGATGCTCGAGCGAGGTCATGCCCGGCTTGTCGGAGAGGTAGTCCTTGCCGGCCTTCATCACGGCGATGCCGAGCGGCGCCCGGTCGGCCGGGATGCCGGCCGAGGTGACCAGCTTGATCGACGGGTCGTCCAGGATGGCGCGCGGGTCGGAGACGCGCTTCGCCTGCGGGTAGCGGGTCTGGAACGGGCCGGCGAGGTCGTCCTCCGGCGCGTGGAAGGCGACGAACTCGCCCCCCGCGCCGAGCAGCGCATCGACCTGCCCGAAGATGTGGTTGTGGTTGATGCCGATGGCGGCGAAGCGGATGGTCATTCGGTGGTCCCGGATCAGCGTTTGAGGCCGGTGGTGGCGACGCCTTCGATCAGAAGGCGCTGGAAGAACAGGAAGAACACGAACACCGGCAGCAGGGTCAGGATGGACATGGCGAACAGCGCGCTCCAATCCGACTTGCCGGTGGAATCCACGAAGTTCCTGAGGCCGAGCTGGACCGTGTAGGAGCCCATGTCGTTCAGGTAGATCAAGGGCGCGAAGAAGTCGTCCCAGGTCCAGATGAAGGAGAAGATCGCCGCCGTGGCCAGCACCGGCTTCGACAGCGGCATGATGATCTTCCAGTAGATCTTCCACGGGCTGCAGCCGTCCATCATCGCCGCCTCGTCCAGCTCGCGCGGCAGGCCGCGGAAGAACTGCACCATCAGGAAGATGAAGAAGGCGTCGGAGGCGAGGTATTTCGGCACCACCAGCGGCAGGAAGGTGTCGACCCAGCCCAGATTGAGGAACAGCACGTATTGCGGGATCAGGGTGACGTGGTAGGGCAGCATCAGCGTGCCCAGCATCAGCGCGAACCAGAAGTTGCGCCCGCGGAAGCGCAGCCGGGCGAAGGCAAAGGCGGTCAGCGAGCAGGCGAAGACGTTGCCGACCACCGACAGCCCCGAGATCACCGCCGAGTTCCAGAAGAACTGGCCGAAGCTGATGTCGAGCCCGCTCCAGCCCCGGACATAGGCGTCGAGGCTGAAGCTCTCCGGCCACAGCGAGGCCGAGGAGAAGATCTGGCTGTCGTCCTTGAACGAGCTGGCCAGCATCCACAGCAGCGGATACAGCATCGCCAGCGAGCAGGCGCAGAGCGCGATGTGGATCAGCAGCGACCGCGACAAGGGGCGGCGGGCCGGGCTGTCGAGGGTGATGTCAGCCTGCATTTCTCACCCTCCTTGCGCCCTGCGTCGCCTTGCGGGGAGTCGAATGAGGGCGCGGGCCGCGAAGAGCGTATCGGGACATACGGTCGAGCGGCCCGCGCCCGCAGGCGGCCGCCGCAAGGCGACCCTCCGGGCCGGTTGAACATGCCGACACGGTGCGTCGAACGGCTTGCGCGATGCGCTGCATCGCGCTGCGCCGCCCTCCTGCCCTGTCGGCATGTTGAACCGGCGCAGGGCACAACGAGGGTGAGAAATGCAGGCTATTCATCGTAATGCACCCAGTAGCGCGCCGAGAGGAAGGAGAAGGCGGTGAACAGCGCAATGATCACCACCAGCACCCAGGCCAGCGCCGAGGCGTAGCCCATGCGGAAATTGCTGAAGGCTTCCTGGTAGAGGTACAGGGTGTAGAACAGGGTGGAGTCGATCGGCCCGCCCGTGCCCTCGCTGATGATGAAGGCCGGGGTGAAGGCCTTGAACGCCTCGATGGTCTGGATCACGGCGTTGAAGAACACCACCGGGGTCAGGAGCGGCAGGGTGATGCGCCAGAACCGGTGCCAGGGCCGGGCGCCGTCGATCGCCGCCGCCTCGTACAGGTCGCGCGGGATCTGCCGCAGGCCGGCCAGGAAGATGATCATCGGCGACCCGAACTGCCAGATGCTGAGGACGACCAGCGTCGACAGCGCGTAGTTCGGGTTGGAGATCCAGCTCGGCCCCTGGATGCCGACCAGCGCCAGGGCCTGGTTGATCAGGCCGCTGCCGGCGAAGAGCTGACGCCACAGCACGGCGATGGCGACGCTCGCGCCCAGGAGAGACGGCAGGTAGAACAGGGCGCGGTACACCGGCAGGCCGGCGATGCCCTTGTTCAGCAGCATCGCCACGCCGAGGGCGAAGGCCAGCTTCAAGGGCACCGCGAACAGCACGAACAGGAAGGTGACCTTCATCGAGGACAGGAACTTCGGATCGGCCGTGGCGATCCGGACGTAGTTCGCCGCCCCGACCCAGTTCGGACTCTGCAGCAGGTCGAAATCGGTGAAGGACAGGTAGAGCGAGACCAGGATCGGCCCGGCGGTCAGGCCGATGAATCCGATCAGCCATGGCGTCAGGAACATGTAGCCCGAGAGGGTGCGGGATCCGATCCGCCGCCTCCCCCGCGCCCGTTCCACCCTGCCTGAGGCCTGCACCGCAACGGTCATGGCGTCACCCGCGATCGAGAATGCTGTTGGCTTCGTCGACGAACTGCTTGGCGGCGTCGGCCGGGGCCGCCTGGTCGAAGCCGACCTGCTCGTTGACGCGCTTCAGCAGGAAGTTGATCTCGCCCGCGCCCTTCGGCGGCGACGGCGGCAGGTCGCCGACCTTGTCGGTGATGAAGGAGACGTAGTCGAGCATCGCCCGGCTGAGCTCGTCGAGCGTCGGCGCCACCGCCTCGCGCAGCGTCTTCGAGGCCGGCACGCCGCGCTCGACGCCGAGCACCTTCCCGGCCTCGACGTCGGTGACGTAGTAGTTGGCGACCCGCACCGCCTCCTCGGCGACCTGGCTGCGCGCCGCGATGCTGAACAGCATCGACGGCTTCAGATACTGCCCGGGCTTGGCCCCGGGGCCGCCGCTCGGCTGCATCGTCATCTTCAGCTTGGTCTTGCTCAGCACCTGATGCGCCACCAGCTGGTTCGAGTTGGTGATGATCGCGGCGGAATGGAGCAGAGCCAGCATGCTGGTCTCCGGCGACTGCTTGTCCAGCGCCTGGATGTCGGCCGGCGGGATCGCCTTCTTCTGCCGCAGCTCATGCCAGAAGCCGAACCATTCGGTCATGACCTCGACGTCGAAGCCGGGACGACCCTCGGCGGTATACAGCGCCTTGCCCTTCTGCCGCAGCCAGCAGTCGAGCGCCGGCTCGATGCCGCCGCAGTCGCCGATGCCCCAGAAGCCGTCGCGCTTCGACGCCTGGGCGACCTTGAGCGACCAGTCGCCCCATTGCGCCCAGCTCCACTCCCAGCTCGGCTCCTCGACCCCGATCTGCTGCAGCGTCTCGGCGTCGTACACGATGGCGGTCGAGTTGTTGCCGAGATTGACGCCGTACAGCTTGCCTTCGACCCGGCCGCAATCGATCGCCGGCTTGCCGAAATCCTCGATCTTCAGGACCGACGGCAGGTACTCGTCGAGCGGCAGCAGCGCGCCGCGCCGGGCGTATTCGACGATGTAGCGGTAATCCATCTGGATCACGTCGGGCGCGTTGCGGCCGGCGGTCTGGGTGGCCAGGCGCGGCCAGTAGTCCGGCCAGCCCAGCGTCTCGCCGTTGATCGCCGTGCCCGGATGCGCGGCCTCGTACAGCTTGTTGACCTTGTTGGTGCGGTCGGCGCGCTCCTTCGAGCCCCACCAGAACATGCGCACGCGCTTGTCCTGGGCCAGCGCCGGCATCGACAGTCCGGAAGCGGCCAGCCCGCCCAGGGCGGCGCCCAGCTTCAGCACCTGTCTGCGGTTCGTGATCAGCCTCGCCATCTCGTGTTCCTCCTGTCGTTCGCGCCTCTTCTCTCCGAAGGCGCTGGGTGTGTCGGATTCAGCCGCGGCCGAGGATGGCGGCAGCCTCGGTGATGAACTGGCGGCCGGCCTCCTCCGGCGAGGACTGGCCGAAGCCGACCTGCTCGTTGATCCGCCGCAGCAGGATGCCGATCTCGCCGGTGCCCTTGGGCGGCGACGGCGGCAGCGGTGCGACCTTGCCGGCGATGAAGTCGACATAGTCGAGCATGGCCCGGTCCAGCGCCTCGAGGCTCGGGGCGATGGCAGCGCGCGTCGCCGCCGAAGCCGGGATGCCGCGCTCGACCCCGAGCAGCTTGGCGGCCTCGGCGTCGGCGACGTAGAAGTTCGCCACCCGCACCGCCTCTTCCGCCCGCTCGCTGCGGGCCGAGACACTCCACAGCATCGACGGTTTCATGAACTGCCCGGGCTTGGAGTCCCGGCCGCCGCTGGGCTGCATGGTCAGGCCGAGCTTGCCCGGCACCAGCGCCTGGTGCGCGACCAGCTGGTTCGAGTTGGTGGAGATCGCGGCGGCATGGCCGAGGGCCAGCATCGAGGTCTCGGTCGCGCCGCCCTTGTCGAGCGCCTGGACGTCGGCGGACGGGATTGCACCGCGCTGGCGCAGCCCGTGCCAGAAGCCGTACCAGCCGGCGGCTTCGGCCGCGCCGAAGCCGAGCTGGCCCTCGGCCGTGTACATCGCCATGCCCTGCTGCCGCAGCCAGCATTCCAGCGACGGCGCCAGGCCGCCGGCGTCCTGCAGCCCCCAATAGCCGTCGCGCTTCGAGACCTGGGCGACCCGCAGCGACCAGGCGCCCCACTGATCCCAGGTCCAGTCCCAGGCCGGGGTTTCGACGCCGATCTTGCCCAGCGTCTCCTCGTCATAGACGAAGGCGGTCGAGTTGAGGCCGAGATTGACGCCGTACAGCTTGCCGTCGACCCGGCCGCAATCGATCGCCGGGGCGCCGAAATCCTCGATCGCCAGGACCGACGGCATGTAGTCGTCGAGCGGCAGCAGCAAGCCGCGCCGGGCATATTCGACGATATAGCCGTAATCCATCTGGATCAGGTCGGGGGCGTTGCCGCCGGCGGCCTGGGTGGCAAGCTTGGGCCAATAGTCGGGCCAGCCCATGGTCTCGCCCTTGATCGACACCGCCGGATGCGCCGCCTCGTACAGTCGGTTGGCCGCGGCGGTGCGGTCGGCCCGCGCCTTCGAGCCCCACCAGGCCATGCGCAATTCGGTCTCCGCCGCCCCCGCGGGACGGGCCAACCCGGCTGCGGCGAGACCGGCGACGCCGATCCCGACCTTCAGGGCGTGCCTGCGGGTGAACCGCAGCGGCGTCATCGCGTTCCTCCTGATGCATCGCCCCATCGGTTGGCCCGTCGGTCGGCGAGGCGTTGCAAGCGGTGGTCGGTTGGTGCCTGAGGCAGGCCTTCGACCGAAGGCCGGCGAGACGATGTTATAACCAGTTGGTTACAAGCTAGATCGATGCGATGATGGCTGTCAACACGAACCCCGGCAGCGACGCTGCGTCGCCCCGGGCCCTGATCGAGGCCGCAACATCGTGAGCATCAGCGACGAGACCATCGACGCGCCGAAGAAAGATAAGCCGAAACGCCCCGCCACCAAGGCCGTGCGCGACCCCGAACGCACCAGCGCGGCGATCCTCGCCGCCGCCGTGAAGGAGTTCATGGAGAAAGGGTACAGCGGCGCGCGGATCAACGAAATCGCCAAGCGCGCCGGCGCCAACAAGCGCATGCTGTACCATTATTTCGGCGACAAGGAGGCCCTGTACCTGGCGGTGCTGGAGGGCGCCTATGTCGCCATCCGCTCGGCCGAGAGCAAGCTGCATCTGGCCGACCACGACCCGGTCGAGGGCATCCGCGAGCTGGCGCTGTTCACCTGGCGCTACTTCATCGAGCACCCGGAATTCCTGAGCCTGCTGCAGACCGAGAACCTGATGAAGGCGCGGCACCTGAAGCGCTCCGCCCGCATCTTCGACCTGCATTCACCGCTGGTCGCCGTGATCTCCGAGCTGCTCAAGCGCGGCGCCGCCAAGGGCGTGTTCCGGGCCGATGCCGACCCGGTCAAGGTCTATGTCAGCATCGCCTCGCTGGGCGCCTTCTACCTCTCCAACCGCTACACTCTGTCGACGATCTTCCGGCGCGAGCTGACCGAGACCCGCGCTTTGGCCGAATGGGGCGACCACATCGCCTCGATGATCCTGGCCTCGCTACGGCCCTGACCCCTGCGCCGGCCTCTTGACGGACAGGTCCGATCCGTGGTCCGCTAGTAACCAGTTGGTTACAACAAGGCCGGGATCGGTGCCCGTGCCGCAACGGGAGGGAAGAATGGCCACTCAGCGCCTCGGCCTCATCATGCACGGCATCACCGGGCGGATGGGCTACAACCAGCACCTGGTGCGCTCGATCTGCGCCATCCGCGACCAGGGCGGCGTGGTGCTGCCCAATGGCGACAAGGTCCTGCCCGATCCGATCCTGGTCGGCCGCAACGCCGAGAAGGTCGAGGAGCTGGCCAAGCGCCACGGCATCGCCCGCTGGAGCGCCGACCTGGACAAGGCCCTGGCCAACCGCGACGACACCCTGTTCTTCGACGCCGGCTCGACCCAGATGCGGGCCGAGCTGCTGACCCGCGCCATCGACGCCGGCAAGCATGTCTATTGCGAGAAGCCGATCTCCGAGACGCTGGAGGTCGCGACCAGGCTGGCCCGCCACGCCGATGCCCGCGGCATCCGCCACGGCGTGGTCCAGGACAAGCTGTACCTGCCGGGCCTGCAGAAGATCCGCATGCTGCGCGATTCCGGCTTCTTCGGCCGGATCTTCGCGGTGCGCGGCGAGTTCGGCTACTGGGTGTTCGAGGGCGACTGGCAGGCGGCGCAGCGGCCGAGCTGGAACTACCGCAAGGGCGATGGCGGCGGCATCATCCTCGACATGTTGTGCCACTGGCGCTACGTGCTGGACAACCTGTTCGGCGAGGTGAAGTCGGTCAGCTGCCTCGGCGCCACCCATATCCCGGAGCGGGTGGACGAGAACGGCAAGCGCTACGCCGCCGATGCCGACGACGCCGCCTATGCCACCTTCCAGCTCGAGGGCGGGGTGGTCGCCCACATCAACTCCTCCTGGGCCGTCCGGGTGCGGCGCGACGACCTGGTCACCTTCCAGGTCGATGGCACGCATGGCTCAGCGGTGGCGGGGCTGACCCGCTGCTTCACCCAGCACCGGGTGAACACGCCGCGGCCGGTGTGGAACCCGGACCAGCCGCAGACCATGAAGTTCCTGGACCAATGGGAAGAGGTGCCGGACAACACCGTCTATGACAACGGCTTCAAGGCGCAGTGGGAGGATTTCATCCGCCACGTCGTCGCCGGCACGCCGTGGAAGTACAGCCTGTGGGAGGGCGTGAAGGGCGTGCAGCTGGCCGAGGCCGGGCTGCAGAGCTGGGCCGAGCGGCGCTGGGTCGACCTGCCGGCGCTGGAACGCTGAGCCGTGGCCGCCCTCACCCTTCCTCGCAGCGGCGGCGGTCTCGAAAGCTACGCGATCCGCAACGCGCCGCTGCCGATGCCGGCGCCGGGCAGCGCCCCGGCCTTCAACCGGGTCGCCTATGCCGCGGCGCATGTCGTGGCCGACCCGCTGGCCGACAACGACCCCTGGCTGGACACGGCGGTGGACTGGGACCGCACCATCGCCTTCCGCCACTATCTCTGGGACCTCGGCCTCGGCATCGCTGAGGCGATGGACACCGCCCAGCGCGGCATGGGGCTGGACTGGCCGACCGCCAAGGCGCTGATCGGCCGGGCCCTGGCCGGGGCGAAGGAGCGGCCGGGCGCCGTGATTGCCTGCGGCGCCGGCACCGACCACCTGCCGCCCGGCCCCGGCGTCACCATCGCCGACGTGATCGCCGCCTATGAGCAGCAGATCGAGGCGGTGGAGGGCCTGGGCGGAAGGGTGATCCTGATGGCCAGCCGGGCCCTGGCCGCGGCGGCCAAGGGACCGGATGACTATGTCCGCGTCTATGGCCGGATCCTGGGCCAGGTGAAGCAGCCGGTGATCCTGCACTGGCTGGGCGAGATGTTCGACCCGGCCCTGGCCGGCTATTGGGGCGATGCCGACCACGACCGGGCGATGGACACCTGCCTGGCGGTGATCCGCGACAGCGCCGCCAAGGTCGACGGCATCAAGATCTCGCTGCTGTCGAAGGAGAGGGAGATCGCGATGCGCCGCCGGCTGCCTGCGGGCGTGCGCATGTATACCGGCGACGACTTCAACTATGCCGAGCTGATCGCCGGCGACGAGCAGGGCTATTCCGACGCGCTGCTGGGCATCTTCGACGCCATCGCCCCCGCCGCCTCGGCCGGGCTGGCGCGGCTGACCGCGGGCGACGAGGCCGGGTTCCACGACATCCTGGCGCCGACCGTGCCGCTGAGCCGGCACATCTTCAAGGCGCCGACCCGCTTCTACAAGACCGGGGTCGTGTTCCTGGCCTATCTAAACGGGCTGCAGGACCATTTCCTGATGATCGGCGGCCAGCAGAGCACGCGGTCGCTGCCGCATCTGGCCGAGCTGTTCCGCCTGGCCGACGCCGCCCGCGTGCTGCGCGATCCGGACCTGGCGGTGCATCGCATGCGCAAGGTGCTGGCCGTGGGCGGGGTGGAATGACATTCGCTGCGGCCTCCATTTCCTTGTCCCCCCTCCCCTCGCGGGAGGGGGATGGGGGAGGGGGTTGTCGACGGCAGGGCTGCTCTCTGAATCGGATCACGGCTTTCGCGGCTCGAACCCCCTCCCCCTATCCCCCTCCCGCAAGGGGAGGGGGGACTCTTAGAGAACGCTCTGTGCTTGAGGAGTTCGTTCCGTGACCGCCCCCCGCCTGCGCGTCGTCGAGGCCCGGCTGTATGAGCGGCCGGTGCGGTTCCGGCTGCCGTTCCGCTTCGGCGCCGCCACCGTCACCGCCGCGCCGCAGGCCTTCCTGCGGCTGACGGTCGAGGCCGCGGACGGCCGCCGGGCCGAGGGGCAGGCGGCCGAGCTGATGGTGCCGAAATGGTTCGACAAGGACCCGGCCCTGACCGAGCAGCAGAATTTCGACCAGCTGCGCCGGTCGCTCGCCATCGCGCGCCCCTTCTATCTTGCGGCGCCCCCGGCCCCGGCCTTCGCCCTGAGCGCGGAAATCGAGCCAAGGCACCATGCGGTCTGCGTGGCGGGGGAATTGGGCGGGCTGATCGCCTCCTTCGGCCTTGCCCTGTTCGACCGCGCGGTGATCGACGCGCTGTGCCGGATCGAGCGCATCGACGCGGTCACGGCGGTGCGCACCAACCGGATCGGCCTGACCACGGCCACCGCGCCCGATCTCGAAGAGTTCGACCTCGGCCTGCTCCTGGCCGGGCTGTCGCCGTCCGACACCCTGCACGCCCGGCACACGGTCGGGCTGGCCGACCCGATCACCACCGCCGAGATCGCCGAGCCGCTGGATGACGGGCTGCCGCAGAGCCTGGAGCAGGCGGTCGCCGCCTATGGCCACACCCATTTCAAGCTGAAGCTGAGCGGCCAGGCCGAATCCGACCTGGAGCGGCTGCGCCGGATCGCCGCCGTGCTGGACCGGCTGCCGGAGTATCGCGTCACGCTGGACGGCAACGAGCAGTTCGCCGAGGCCGGGCCGGTCGTCGAGTTCTGGGATCGCTTCGCCGCCGATCCTGCCCTGGCCCGGCTGCGGTCCGCGGTGCTGTTCCTGGAGCAGCCGATCGCCCGCGCCCGGGCGCTGGCCGAGCCGATCCACGCTTTGGCCGAGCGCGTACCGGTCGAGATCGACGAGTCGGATGCCGAGATCGGCGTGTTCCCGCGCGCCCGCGCTCTGGGCTATCGCGGCGTGTCGTCGAAATCCTGCAAGGGCTTCTACCGCTCGCTGCTGAATCGGGCCCGGATCGCCAGGTGGAGCGCCGAGGACGGGATCCGCTACTTCCTGTCGGCCGAGGACCTGACCACCCAGGGCGGCATCGCGCTGCAGCAGGACCTGGTTCTGGCGGCGCTGGGCGGCACCGGCCATGTCGAGCGCAACGGCCATCACTATGTCGACGGCATGGCCGGCGCCCCGGCGGCGGAGCAGCAGGCCTTCCTGGCCGCCCATCCGGACCTCTATGCCGATGCCGGCGGCCGCGCCCGGCTGAGCATCCGCGGCGGGCGTCTCGCCATCGGCTCGGTGTTGGCCGCGCACGGCCTGGGCACCGCCCTCACCCCCGACTGGTCGGCGATGGCCGACGGACCGACGGAGATCTGATCCATGGCTGAAGGTCTGTCGATCAACCTCGCCACCACTCGCATGCAATGGGACATGCGCCAGGCGGCCGAGGCCTGCCTGGGCCACGGCATCACCGCGATCGCCCCCTGGCGCGACCAGGTGCAGAAGATCGGCCTGGACGAGGCGGCGCGGATCGTGCGCGACAACGCCTTCAAGGTCACCGGCCTGTGCCGCGGCGGCATGTTTCCGGCCGGCGACCCGGAGGCGCGGAAGGCCGCGATCGACGACAATCTGCGCGCGGTCGACGAGGCGGCGGCGCTGGGCGCCGACTGCCTGGTGCTGGTGGTCGGCGGACTACCGCAGGGCTCGCGCGACATCGGCGCCGCCCGGCAGATGGTGGCCGACGGCATCACCGCCATCCTGCCGCATGCCCGGGCCAGCGGCATCCCGCTGGCGATCGAGCCGCTGCACCCGATGTACGCGGCCGACCGCGCCTGCGTGAACACGCTGAAGCAGGCGCTGGACATCTGCGACCTGCTGGGCGACGGCATCGGCGTCGCCATCGACGTCTACCATGTCTGGTGGGACCCGGAGCTGTTGCCGCAGATCGCCCGGGCCGGCGCCGAGGGGCGCATCCTGGCGCATCACATCTGCGACTGGCTGGTGCCGACCACGGACCTGCTGCTGGACCGCGGCATGATGGGCGACGGCGTGATCGACCTGCGCGGCATCCGCGCCGCGATCGAGGCCGCCGGCTTCTTCGGGCCGCAGGAGGTCGAGATCTTCTCGGCCGAGACCTGGTGGAAGCGGCCGGGCGACGAGGTGCTGAAGACCTGCGTCGAGCGTTATCACTCAGTTTGCACGCTGTAACGGGGCACCCTGTAACGGGGTCTGGAGGCGGAAATGGGCAAGACGAAGGTCGCGCTGGTCGGAACCGGCCATCGCGGCGCCGGAACCTGGGGCCGGGAGTTGCTGGCCCAGGTCGGCGACGTGGTCGAGATGGTCGGACTGTGCGATCAGAACCCGCTGCGGCTGGAGCGGGCGCGGGCGGCGATCGGCGTCGACGCGCCGGTGTTCACCGATCTCGGCGCCATGCTGCGCGAGACCCGGCCGGACCGGCTGATGGTGTGCAGCCGCGACAGCGCGCATGACGACCACATCGTCCAGGCGCTGGAGGCCGGGGTCGACGCCATCACCGAGAAGCCGATGACGACCACGGCGGAGAAGTGCCGCCGCATCCTGGCCGCCGAGAAGCGGACCGGCCGGCGGGTCGACGTCACCTTCAACTACCGCTACGCGCCGACCTCGCAGCGGATCAAGCAGCTGCTGCTGGACGGGGCCATCGGCGACGTCGTGTCGGTCGACTTCCACTGGTATCTCGACACCAAGCACGGCGCCGATTATTTCCGCCGCTGGCACGCCTATCGCGCCAATTCCGGCAGCCTGTTCGTGCACAAGGCGACCCACCATTTCGACCTGCTGAACTGGTACCTGGCTTCGGAACCCGAGGAGGTGTTCGCCCGCGGCGAGCTGCGCCATTACGGCCGCAAGGGCCCGTTCCGCGGGCCGCGCTGCAAGACCTGCCCGCATGCCGGCGAATGCGACTTCCATTTCGACGTCTCGGCCGACGCCTGGCTGACCATGCTGTACGAGGACCCGTCGCGCGAGGACGGCTATGTCCGCGACGCCTGCGTGTTCCGCGAGGACATCGACATCCCGGACACGATGAGCGCGGCGCTGCGCTACCGGAACGGCGTCCAGGTCTCCTACTCGCTCAACACCTTCATGCCGATCGAGGGCCACCACCTGGCCTTCAACGGCACCAAGGGCCGGATCGAGGTGCGGCAGTATGAGCGCCAGCCCTGGACCGTGCCGCCGGCCGACGAGATCCTGCTGATGCGCAACTTCGGCGCGGTCGAGCACATCTGGGTGCCGCAGGAGCATGGCGGCCATTGGGGCGGCGACCCGAAGATGCAGGCCATGCTGTTCCGCCCCGGCCTCCCCGACCCGCTGGGCCTGCGCGCCGATGCCCGCGCCGGGGCGCTGGCGGTGTTGTGCGGCGTCGCCGCGCTGGACAGCATCGACAGCGGCCGCAGCGTCGCCGTGGCGCCGCTGCTGGAGGGCTGACACCCCCTTCCCGCCCCGGAGCCGGATTTCCGCCACTTTGCCGGCCCGACAGGCCGACGCTGAGGTCGATAAACGCCTGTCCGACCCCGGTCCGGACCGTGCTGCTGGGGTGCTGGTGCTGCACGAGACCGTGGGCCCGCGCGAGATCCTCGGCGGCCTGGTGGTGCTGGGCGGCATCGCCTCATTGGCCGATCGGTGCCGCGGCGCTGCGGGCTGAGGCGCCGGGCTCTCACCCGGTGTCGGGTTCGTCTGGGTCCTTGGCGAAGGCGGACGGATCGATGCCAAGCGACCGGCAGAGGCGTTCGGCAGCCCAGGCGGGCGGTTCGGCGTCGGGCAACGGCTCGCCGATTCGGCCAAGCTTCAGGTCCTGCAGTTACGCCGGTAACCCAAAATCCATCCGACGAAATCTCCGGATAACCGGGGGAGCCTTAAGGTGGCGCCGGGGCCGCCCTGTTCCGGGCCGGAGCCCGAATCCACGATGACGAACGCGGTGTACGTCATCGCTACCCTGCCGTCATGAGCAGATCTGGAGAAAGGACCGCCGGAGTGGACATCACCGGAGCGCAGGCCGACTGGATATCCCGCCTGACCGATCTTCCGGTCGAGCTGTTCATCGAAATTGCCGGGCATCTCGACCCGATCGATCTGCTGGCGCTGTCGCACGTGAACTCCGTCACCAGGGGCGTGGTTCTCGGCGCCCAGGAATTGGACGCCCGGCGCCAGCCGGCGATCAAGGCCCAGGCCATCTGGCGCAAATTGGCGGGCGCCGGCTCCAGCGGTGAAAACGGGGTCGTTGCCCGGATCCAAGCACTCTGGCAAGCGCTGGCAAGCCCGGCCCCCGCCGACACCGACGCCCCGCCTTCCGCCCTTGACCGATTGGCAAATCCGGGCGCCGGCAACCAGACGCATACCGACACCGATCGCTTGACACTGCTGGACGATGCCGAGTTGCTCGTCGCCCTCGCCCGGCGGAGCGATTGCCTGACGCCGACCCAGCAACGGGATCTATCCATTGCCATCAGACGCCTTCCCAGCAACGGCCTCGACCTCGCCCTGAGCGCGTTTGCCCCACAGGTGGCGGCACTTGCGCCGAGACTCCGTGACGACCTCATCGCCCAAGCCGACGGCCCACCCTATCCCCTGTCGGGCTATCGGCTTCTGGGACACGCGGCGGCGATGCTCTCCCCGCAACAGCTCGAAGGCGTGGTCGCCAGGATCGAAAGCATTCCCGAGGATCGCCACCGCGGGATCGCTGTGCGGCTGTTCACCGCCGGACTGCCGGTGCTTTCGCCGGGCCAGCAGCAACGCCTGCTGGCCGTCGCGAAGGCCATTCCCCAACGCGGCAACCGTACACTGACCCTGGCGACCATGTTCGCAGCGGCAGGGGCCTTCCCGCCCGAACGGCGTCAAGGGCTGATCGACGACGCCAAGGCCACACCGATCGAGCAGGATCGCCAGATGCTTCTGGCGAGCTTCGGGAGCGCATTGGAGGCACTGTCGCCGGAGCAGCACGAAGAGCTGGTCACCGCCTTCGAGGGATTTGCCCATTCCGGCAACGGCGCGAGGCCGCTGGGAACTTTCGCGGCCGGCCTGCCGACGCTGTCTCCGCCGCTTCGTCGACGTCTGTTCGATGCCGCCAAGCGCATTCCTCGCGGGCCGGAGCAGCAGTATGCCCTGGCAGGGTTCGGCCCCGGGCTGGCGGTTCTCTCTTCGGAGCAGCGCCGGGATGTGGTGGTCGACGGTCTGCTGCCCCTGATCCGCACCCGCCCGGACATGCTGGCCGGTCTCAAGTCCGGGCTGGCGGCACTCGCGCGAGAAAACCAGACGCTCGATCCCCGGCTTCAACGGACCTTGACCCAGGCCATCGAGAACATCGCCGACCTCCGAGAGCGCACCGCCGCACTGATAGCGCTGGGGGAAGGGCTGGCGCCGTCCGCGCCGGAGCTTCACCGGCATCTGGTGGAGATCGCAGACAGGATCGCCGACCCGAAACTCCGCAGGAGAGCCCTGGTGCTGCTCGCCTGAGACACATCGATCGAGCACTTCAGGCGTCTCCCCGCCGGCCCGGCTTCAGACCACACGGCGATGCCCGGGCCTATTGCCGGGCGATCTCGCGCACGCCCGAAAGCGCGCACCAGTCGGGCTTGCGCGAGGTCCAGTAGGCTGTCGCCGGCGCGGCGAAGCCGGGGTCGGCGAAGCAGCCGACCGAGACGGCGAGCATGTCGGGCGCGGCCTCGCTGCGCATGAACACCAGGCCGCCGCAGGTCGGGCAGAAGCAGTGATCGAGCCAGCGGCCGGCCTCGCTGCCGCGGCGCCACCGGCGATGTTCGCCCTCGATCGAGACGACCGCGCTGCCGGCGAAGCGGGCCCGGACGGCGAAGGTGCTGCCGGTGGCGCGCTGGCACTCCAGGCAGCAGCAGGCATAGACGCCGAGCGGCGGGCCGGCGACGGTCAGCCGCAAACCGCCGCAGGCGCAGGATGCGACCCGCGTCTCTTCCGCTCCGTCGTTCATGGCCCGGCCTCCCCTCTCCAGCGGTCCTACCGAACATACCGGCTGAGCACGGCGAAATCGTCCGGCTCGTGGCCGGCCGCGATTGCCGACCGGAACACCCGGTCGAAGGCGTCCGGTACGGTGCGGTCCAGGCTGCGCTCGCGGTAGAGCTCGAGCAGTTGCCGGAAGGCGGCATGATGCGCCCCGACCGAGGCCAGCGTCGCCTCGTCCCCGGCGAGACGGCCCTGCCGGACCCGGCCGACGAGATCGGCCACGGCCAGGTCCACCACCGGCTTGAACGCCGGCATCTGGGCTTCGTAGGCGCCGAGCGGGATCGCCTCGGCCTGGCAGACAGCGATCCCGTGCAGGGCGCCGAACAGCGCACCCCACATCTGCACCAGCAGGGCCGCGTCGAGCGCCGAGGCATGGCCGGGGTCCTCCCCGACATGCCGCGGGTTGCCGCCAAGCGCGAGCAGAACCGCCCGGTGCCGCTCGAACAGCCCGGCCGGACCGGAATAGAGGATGGTGGCGCCGGCCTCGCCGATGAAGTTCGGCGTGGCCATGACCGCGCCGTCGAGATAATCGATGACATGCCGTGCCGCCCAGGACGCCGCCTCCCGCGCCTGGCCCGGCGACCCGGAGGTCAGCTGCAGCAGCAGCCGGCCGCGCAGCGCCGCCTCGACCTCGGCATTCCGCAGCAGCCGGTCGCTTGCGGCGTAGTCCGAGACGTTGACGATGACGATCCGCGCGGCATCCGCCGCGGCCGCCACCGACGGCGCCGCCTGCGCCCTGAGCGCCAGCAGCGGCGCCGTCCGCTCCGCCGTACGGTTCCAGACGTAGACCGGGTAGCCCTGCCGCAGCAGAGCGCGCACCAGGGCGGATCCCATCCGCCCCGTGCCGATGACGGAAATCTCGGGCTTCATGTGCAATCTCCGGATGAAAGGCCGGCCCGAAATCTACGCTCGACTTGAACACCATCAAGTACTTACAATGAAATCAGTCACGCACATCGATGTCAGTATTGCTGAAAATGAAGCCTCATCGAAACGACGGCTGCGGCTGGAGCACCGCCCTGGCGGTGATCGGCGGCAAGTGGAAGACCGACATCCTGTGGGAGCTGCATCTCGGCCGGCGCCGATTCGGCGAGCTGAAGCGGCTGCTGCCCGGCATCAGCGAGCGGATCCTGGCCCTGCAGCTGCGCGAGATGGAGGCAGACGGCCTCATCCGCCGCGAGGTCTTCGCCGAGGTGCCGCCGCGGGTGGAGTATTCGGTGACCGAGTTCGGCCTGACCCTGAACGACGCGGTCACCGCCATGTCGCATTGGGGCAAGGCCTATGAGGCGCGGCAGGCCGTGACGCCGTCCGCCGCCTGATCGCCCGCCGGCTGCCCTGGCCCTCTGAATCCAGACCCTTCCCGCGGCACCGGATTTCCGCCACCTTGCCGGCCCGAGGGGAGGAACCATGACCGAACTCGACACCGGCGCGGACAGGCAGGCATGAGCCCGTCCGCCGACATCGCCGGCAAGGCCGCCGGCAGCGCCCCGCTGCTGGGCCTGCTGCTGCTGTGCTCCTTCCTGTGGGCCACCGCCTATCTGCTGATGAAGGTGCTGGGGACGGACATCGCCCCGATGCCGCTGACGGCGATCCGCGGCGTGCTGGGCGGCGGGCTGCTGGCGCTGTGGCTGCTGGCCCGCGGCCAGGGCATCCTGCCGCGCGGCCGGGAATGGCGCGACTGGATCGTGCTGGGCATCCTGCAAGGCATCGTCCCGAACACGCTGACCGCCTATGCCCTGGCCGACACCGAGGCCGGGCTGGCAGCGCTGATCGCGGCATCGAGCCCGCTGATGGTGGCGGTGCTGGCGCATCTTCTGTTCGCCGACCAGCGGCTGACCGGCCGGCGCGCCGGCGGCGTGCTGGCCGGCTTCGCCGGCATGGCGATCCTGATCGGCCCCGCCGCGGTCGGTGACAGCGGGCTGTTCGGGCCGCTGGCGATGCTGGCGACGGCCGCCAGCTATGCCGTCGGCGTGATCTATGTCCGCGGCATCCCGTCGCCGCAGCCGGTGCGGCTGGCGCTGGGCCAGCAGGTGTTCTCCGGCCTGCCGACCATAATCGCGGTGCTGGCCGTCACCGGCCCGGCCGCCTTCGCCGCGGTGCCGGCGCATGGGCTGGAGCTGGTCGCCTTCGGCGTCTTCTCCACCGCCCTGCCGATCGCGCTGTACATGCAGATCCTGCGCCTGGCCGGGCCGACGCTGGGGTCGATGAACGCCTATCTGACCCCGGTCTGGACCGTGCTGCTGGGCGTCGTGATCCTGCACGAGACCGTCGGCCTGCGTGAGGTCGTCGGCGGGCTGGTGGTGCTGGGCGGCATCGCAATCGCCTCGTCGGCCGGACGCCGCCGCGCCGCCGCTGCCTGACGCCGGCCGAGGCGATGATCGCCGCCGGACGGCTGCGCGCGGCGATCATCACCGGTCTGCAGGCAATGACGGAATCGGGCGGGTTCGGGTAGGATATGTCCGGCAAACAGGGAGGGCCGCCGAACCATGGCCGAAACCCCGCGCGATCCTTCGGTTGCTCGCGATCCTGCATCCCTCGTGATCGGCGCGACAGCCGCGCAGGTGATCGGCGGGCTGGTCGCGCAGATGTCGCCCTTCATGATCGGCGGGTTCATGGCCGGCCTGTCGCTGTCGGAACGCGATGCCGGCTTCGTCGCCTCCGTCGAGTTCCTCACCCTCGCCATCACGTCGATCGTCATCGCGCCCGTCCTGCCCCGGTTGTCCTATCGGCGCGTCGGCCTCGCCGCCGTCGCGCTGGCGTTGCTCGCCCAGGGCGCATCGATCTTCAGCGCGTCGCTGGAGGCCCTGGTCCTGCTGCGCGGAGTCGCGGGCGTCGGCGAGGGGGCGCTGTGTGCCGTGTCGCTCTCGATCGTCGCCTCCCGCTGCCGCAACCCGGACAAGGTCTATGGCTACTTCCAGGTCGTCTGGGCCCTGGGCAGCGTGCCGCTCTTCGCCGCCGGCGGCGAGCTCACCGCCGCCTATGCGCATCGCGGCATCCTGGCGCTGATCGCGGGTGTGACGCTCGCGCTCGCACCGCTCCTGCTGCTCATCCCGGACGCCCGCGCCAAACGCGACGAAATTGCGGCGGACACTGCGCGGGCCTCCCCATCGCTCGGCCTCATGGCGCTCGCGGCGATCGTCCTCAACCTGACCGCCTCCGCCGGGATCTACGCGTTCATCGCGCCTCTCGGCGAACGGGCCGGCCTCGACACCAGCGCGGTCGGCTATGCGATGACCCTCACCTCGCTGGTTGGCTTCGCCGGCGCAGGGGCCGCCACCGCGCTCAATGTGCGCTGGGGGCGGGCGGCTCCAATCTCGGGGTTCAGCGTCGGCGCCATGGTGGTCACGCTCGTGCTCTGCCTCTCGCACGACCCGACCGCCTACATCATCGCCCTCGTCGCATGGGGCGCCGTCTACTACTTCTCGATCCCCTATCTGTTCGGCCTCGCCGCCGCGCTCGACCGCAGCGGGCGTTGGGCCGCCGCGGCGGGTTCGGCCTATCTGCTCGGCTTCGCGGCCGGCCCCCTGGCCGGCGGCGCCGTGATCGCGGCGACGGGCTATGCCGGCCTCGCCGCGGGTGGCGTCGCCCTGACGGCCGCAGCCTGGGGGCTCGCCATGATCGTCGATCGACGCCTGAGGGAGACGGCCCGCGCCAGGCCCTCCGCCGACGCCCCGGCGTGAAGCGGACGGTCGAGCCTAGGCCGCTGCGCCCTCGCGCATCTCGGCCGGCAGCGCCTCCCAGACGCGAACCAGCTCGCCGACGGAATGCAGCTGCATCTTGTGCATGACGTTGCTGCGGTGGAGCTTGACGGTGACCTCGCTGATGGCGAGGTCATAGGCGATCTGCTTGTTGAGGCGCCCGAGCGCCACGGCGTGCAGCACCTGCCGCTCGCGCCGGGTCAGGGTTTTCCAACGGTCGACATACAGCCGGGCGACCCGGGCCTTGGCGCGATGCGCGGCATCCATCGCAACGCCTGCAGACACGGCGTCCAGCAGCGTCTGGTCGCGCACCGGCTTGGTCAGGAAATCCACGGCGCCGGCCTTCATCGCCTGCACCGTCATCGGGATGTCGCCATGCCCGGTGAGGAAGATGATCGGCTTGGGGTTGCCGCTCTGGGCCAGATGATGCTGCAGATCGAGGCCGCTCGCCCCCGGCATCCGCACGTCGAGGATCATGCAGCCGGGGTTGTCCAATACGTCGGCGTCGAGCAATTCGCGGGTCGAGGCGAAGCAGGCCGGCTGCAGGCCCGCCGACAGGATCAGCTCGGACAGCGCCTCCCGAACCGGCGCATGGTCATCGACGATGATGACGAGCGGTTGCTCCGCCTCGCTCCTCCGCTGCGGCGATGTCGGTGCCGATTTCCGCAGGAGCGGCTGGTCAAGTTGCATGATCATCCTCCCTGTCTCGATTGCGCAAGGCGTCGCCGACGGCCGCAAGCAGGGCCTTGGCGTCGAAGGGCTTGCGGAAGAACCCGCTGATGCCCTGGGCCCGGTCCTGATCCGCGATTTCGTGGCGGCCGGTGATCAGGAACACCGGCAGCTCCGGACGCACCTTCCTCACCAGATCACGAAGCTCGAAGCCGTCCAGGCCGGGCATCCCGACGTCGGTGATCAGCACGTCCAGGCCAGACAGCCCGCTGACCAGCAGCGACCCTGCCGACCGGAAGCTGCGGGCGACATAGCCCGCGGACTCCAGAAGCTCCTCCAGCGACTCCAGCAGCCTCGGATCGTCATCGACGATCGCCACGACGGATCTAGGCTCGCTCACGCTCAGCTCCCCCCGCCCGGCGCGAATGCGTGATCGGTATGTCCAATCTCTCCGCGATCCGCACGAGATCGGCGAGCGACGCTGTCGCCATTTTCTGCATCACGTTCCGTCGATGGATCTGCAGCGTGACCTCGCTGATCGCCAGTTCGGCGGCGGCCTGCTTGTTGAGCAGGCCGCTCACCACCAGCGGCAGCACCTCGCGTTCGCGCGGCGTCAGGTCGAGGTAGCGCTGCCGCAATACGTCGAGCTCGGCACGCTCCGATCGCTGTTCCCGATCCTGGGCGATCGCCGCCTGGACCGCTGTCATCAGGTCCGCATCGCTGAAGGGCTTGGTCAGGAAGTCCACGGCGCCATGCTTGATCGCGCGCACCGACGATGGGATGTCGCCATGGCCGGTGATGAAGACGATCGGGGGATGGATGTCGCGGGACAGCTGCGCCTGGAACTCCAGCCCGTTGATGTCGGGCAGCTCGACATCGAGGATCAGGCAGGCGGGAAGATCGGGCTTGGCAGAGGCGACATAGTCCGCGGCCGCGGCGAAGGTCTCGGCGCGCCATCCCAGGGACTCCAGCAGCTCGCCGACCGCCTCGCGCACCCTGGCGTCGTCATCCACCAGAAAGACGATCTCCTCGCGCGGGCTCATGACGCCTCTCTCGCCGCCAGCGGAATCGTGAAGGCGACGGTCGCCCCGAGCGACTCGTTGTTGGCGGTCCAGAGGCGGCCGCCATGCGATTCGACGATCGAACGGCAGATGGCGAGCCCCATGCCCATGCCATGCGGCTTGGTCGTGAAGAACGGCTCGAAGACGCGCTCGGGATCCTTGAAGCCCGTTCCGGCGTCGCGAATCTCGACCCGGACCGCATCCGGACCGTCGCGGCAGGAGCGGATCTGGAGCGCGCGCGCGCCGTCAGCCACGGCGTCCATCGCGTCGATCCCGTTCCGGATCAGATTCACGAACACCTGCTGCACCTGGACGCGATCGAGCGCGACCGACGGCAGGTCCGGGTCGAGAGCCGTCTTGATGCGGATGTCCTTCACTGCGATCTCGTCGGCCATCAGCCGGCAGACTTCGCCAATCAGGCGGTTGACGTCTTCCGGCGACCGGGCGTGCGGAGCGTGACGGAAAAGCGCGCGGATGCGGCTGACGACATCCGCAGCCGCGTTGGCGTCGCGGGTGATGCGCTCGGCCGTGATCTTCGCGCGCTCGATGTTCGGGGGATCGGCGGACAGCCAGCGATGGCAGGCGTGGGAATTGGCGACGACGGCGGCCAGCGGCTGGTTCACCTCATGCGCGATCGAGGCGGAAAGCTCGGCCAGGCTTGCGGCCTGGGTCGCCTGCGCGATCCTGTCCGAGGCGCGCCGCAGCGCCTCTTCGGCGTGCACCTGATCGTCGATGTCGTGGCAGAGACCGAACCACTGGACGATGCGACCGCTGTCGTCCCGCAGCGGTTCGGCCCGGCCCGACATCCATCGGAAGACACCGTCGAAACGGCGCATGCGATACTTCATGGAAAAGATCTCGCCCGTGGCGAGGCAGCGGCCGAACACGTCATTCACCTCGGCCGTATCGTCCGGGTGAAAGAGCGTGGCCATCGCCTCGTCCACCCGGATCGTGTCCGCCGCGTCCAGACCGAGAAAATCCGCCATGTGCTTGTTGAGGAAGGCCGTTTCGCCCTCCGGCGTCACCCGCCAGAGGTGGCTCGGAACCATGTCCACGAGCACCGAGAGCTCCCGCTCGCGCTCGCGCAACGCCTCTTCGGCATGCATCTGATCGTCGATGTCGTGGCAGAGGCCGTACCACTGGACGATGCGGCCCGAGGCATCCCGCATCGGCTCCGCCCGGCTCGACATCCAGCGGTAGATGCCATCGACACGGCGCAGGCGATACCGCATGGCGAAGGCATCGCCGGTCCGGAGGCAGCGGCCGAGCGCGTCGCCGAACGCCGTCGCGTCGTCCGGATGGACGGCGGCGTCGATCATGGCCGCCAGCCGGGTCATTCCCGGCTTCCCGGTATCCGCCACATCCGGCCCGAGAAAATCCACCATGCGCTTGTTGAAGAAGGTCGGCTCGCCGTCTGGCGTCAGGCGCCAGACGTGGCTCGGGACCATGTCGACGAGCTGGGAGAGTTCCCGCTCGCGGTCGCGCAACGTCTCCTGCGCCTGCACTTCATCGTCGATATCGAGAGAAACACCGTACCATTGCACGATCGCTCCGCCTCGATCGCGCCGGGGCTCCATCCTGCACTCCGCCCAGCGATAGACGCCGTCGCTTTCGCGCCAGCGGAACCGCATCACGCCGCCACCGCCGGTTTCGGACGTATTCTGCAACGCGCGCATCACCCCCGGGGCGTCTTCGGGATGTACGAGTTCCTGCAGCAGCCTGTCGATGCGCGGCTCATCGAGATCTTCAGGGCGCGCGACGACGGAGCGGAGATAGTCCCGGTATCTCTTGTTGAAGTAGACCGGCCCGCCTGTCGACGCTGCGCTCCAGATCCGGATCGGCACGGCATCGATCGTCTCCTCGAGCTGTTGCCTGCCCCGCCGAAGCGCCTCCTCCGCCTGCATCAGGTCGTCGATGTCGTGACAAAGGCCATACCACTGGACGATGCCTCCGTCCTGGTCCCGCATCGCTTCCGCCCGGCTCGACATCCAGCGGTAGATGCCATCGGCACGCCGCAGGCGATGCCTCATGGCAAAGGGCTCGCCGGCGGCGATGCAACGGCCGAGCGCGTCCGCGAACGCCGTCGCGTCGTCAGGATGGATGACGGCCTCGATCATGGCCGCCAGCCGGGTCATTCCCGGCTTGTCGATCGCCGCCACATCCAGCCCGAGGAAATCCACCATGCGCTTGTTGAAGACGGTCGGCTCGCCGTCGGGCATCAGGCGCCAGACGAGGCTCGGAACCATGTCCAGGAGCTGCGAGAGCTCCAACTCCCGGTCGCGCAGCGCCGCCACGGCCTTCTCGTGGACCTCGATGCCGACCGACGGAGCGGCGGCTTCCTCGAACCGCTTCTGGGGAGGCACTGCAATCATGATCGGCTGCTCCGCCGGACAAGGAACCCCAGGGACGTCAACGCTCCGTCCAGCCCGTGTCTGCGACGACCGGGCTGGCGAATGGCACCCCATCCTACTCCCGGCCGGGCCCCGGCCGCACCTCATGGAAATCCATGCCTTGCACGGAGCTGGCGCCGGCGCGGCGACCGCGTCGGCACGACGCTCCGTCGGCCGACCCTGCGGCTACGCCAGCTTCCGCTCGCGCCGGATGATGTCGTAGGCGGCGTTGATCCGGGCCATCTTGTCGGTGGCGATGGCGATGAAATCCGCCGGCATGCCATGGGCGATCAGCCGGTCCGGGTGGTGCTCGCGGATCAGCCGGCGATAGGCCGCCTTCAGGCTCTCGTCATCGATCTGCCGCTCGACCCCCAGCACGCCATAGGGATCGACGTCGCAGCCGGCGCACTCCTCGGCGCAGAGCCGGTGGAAATCCGCCTGGGCCAGGCCGAACAGCCCGGCCACGGCGCGCAGATAGTCGAGCTCCGCCGGCTTCACGTCGCCATCGGCCTTGGCGATGGTGAACAGGCACTGCAGCAGCTCCTCCAGCACCTCCGGCCGGTCCTTGAACATGCCGGCGAGCTGGCGGGCATAGGGCTCGAACCCCGCGGAATCGCGGCGCGCCAGGTTGAACAGGCGCTCGACATTCGGCTCTTCCTCCGGCGGCACGCGGAAGACCCGCCGAAAGGCCGTCACCTCCTCCGCCGTCACCGCGCCGTCGGCCTTCGCCATCTTGGCGCCCAGCGCGATCACGCCGATGGTGAAGGCGATGTGCTGGGTGGCGTCGTCATCCGCCGCCGGCTGGCCGCGATACCAGTCGACCGCATGGCCGGCCAGGGCGCCCAGCAGCGCCCCGATCGGGCCGCCCATGGCCAGCCCGGCAGCCGCGCCGACGATCTTGCCCCAGATGCTCATCCCTCGTTCCGTTCGCCGATACGCCGCCCCTGGCCGTCATGATAGCAGGTCGCGCGGTGGAGCGGAGGGGCCGCGATGACGCGGGGCCTCAGCTGGCCTCCGCCGGATTGCGCAGATAGTAGCGCCGGGTCGGGAACACCGCCTTGATCGTGGCGAAGTCCGCCGATCCGGCCGAGCCGCCGCCCGCCGGCAACCGGGCCGCCGCCTCGTCGATCAACTCGATGCGGTCGCGGGTGCCGGGGTGGGTGGAGAACAGCGAGGTGGTCTTGTCCTCGCCCGGCGGCACCAGCGAGTTCAGGGTCTTGAACACCGCCGAGGCCTGGCGCGGGTCGTAGCCGGTGGCGCGGAACACGGTCAGGATATAGGCGTCGGCCTCGCGCTCATGGCTGCGGGAGTAGCCCGAGGTGATCATCTCGGACACCGCCGGAGTGAGAGCGTCGAGCCCTCGGCTGGTCAGGTCGTTCAGGCCGGAGACCTGGGCGTTGATCTCGGTCTGGGCCACGCCTTTGACGAACCCGGCCAGCCTGTCAGCGAAGCCCTTGTCGTCCAGCTCCTGCACCTGGTGGCTCAGCTCGGCGTGGCCCATCTCATGCGCGATCACCGCCGCCAGCTCGGATTCGCTGGCGGCATAGCGCAGCATGCCCTTGTTGATGCCCAGCTTGCCGCCCGGCAGCGACCAGGCGTTCGGGCTGTTGTCGTCCAGCACCGTGATCTCCCAGCGGAACTGCCGCCTGGAGACCCGGAACAGCGGCTCGGAGAAGCTGCGAACCGCCGACTGGACCCGGGCGTTGGAGTAGGCCCCGCCCGATTGCGCGACCAGGCGCGGATACAGCCCTTGGCCCAGGGCCGTCTCATCGACCGAGGCCGCCTTGCCGTCCGAGGCGAACAACTGGCCGAGCGTGTTCGCCGCCCCCATCGGGTCGTTGGCGTAGTTCTGCGCGGTCTGGCAGCCGCCGAGGGCGAGCGCCGCGAGGCTGGTGCCGGCGCCGGCGAGAAAGCCGCGGCGATGCAGGGTGAATGGCATGTTCAAAATATCCCCCTCATTGCTGTCTATTTCGTGGTCAGGCTGAAGCTGCGGTCCCAATCGGCGGGCGGCGGTGCCTGGGCATAGGCGCGGGCGCGGTCGCGATAGAGCGCGGCGGCCGGGTCGGTGCCGGCCATCGCCGCGAAGAGGTCGGCCGCCTCGGCGAAGCGGCGGCGGTAATAGAGGGCCAGCGCGGCATGGAACCGCCGCACCGCCTGCACCTGCTCGAGCGTGGCGTCGACCAGCGGCACGATCGGCTCGTACACCCGCACCGGACGCAGCTTGCCTTTGACCGCCAGGTAGTCGAGCCGCCGCACCAGCCAGCGCCGGGGCAAAGCGCGATAGGTGGCCTCGCCGATCATCAGCTGGCTGCCGTAAAGCTTGTTGGCGCCTTCCAGTCGCGAGGCCAGGTTCACCGCGTCGCCGAGGACCGTGTAGTTCAGCCGGGTCGGCGACCCGACATTGCCGACCACGGCCGGGCCGGAGTTGATGCCGGCGCGCAGGCCGAGCGGCGGCAGGCCCTGGTCGTGCATCGCGGTGCGGTTGTACCGGCCGAGCGCCGCGAAGGCGTCCATCCCCGCGGCGACGGCGTGCTCGGCGCCATGCGGGTCGGGCAGCGGCGCGCCCCACACCGCCATCACCGAATCGCCGATGAACTTGTCGACATAGCCGCCATGGCGCTCGACCGCGTCGGCGACGCGGGCCAGGAGGCCGTTCACCACGGAAACCAGCCGTTCCGGCTCGTCCTCCAGCCTTTCGCTCAGATCGGTGAAGCCGGCGATGTCGTAGAAGGCGATGGTGATCGGCCGGGTCTCGCCGACCAGGGTCAGGCCGTCGGGATCCTCGGCCAGCCGCTCGACCAGCGCCGGGGCGAGGTAGTGCCGGAAGGCGTGGGTGACGCGACGCCGGGCGCGGTCCTCGACCACGAAGCGATAGACATAGATCGCGGTGTAGGTCAGGGCGAAGGCCAGCAGTGGCAGCAGCGGCGGGACGACGCCGCCGCCGAGCGCCAGCAGCGAGGCGAGGACCGCGACCGCCGCCACGGCCAGCACGGCCAGCAGGCCCCAGACCGGCGCCAGCAGGAACAGCAGCAGGCCCAGCGCGGTCGAGGCAACCCCGACCATGGCAGCGGCGGCGGCCGGCGGCAGCATCTGCGGCGACCGGCCGAGGGCGAAGGTCAGCGCCGCGACGGCGTGGACCAGCGTGCCCGGCATGTTGGACCGGCTGAGCGTGCTGGTCAGCGGCGCCTCTGGGCGGGCACAGCGCGCCGCCGGGTCGTGGTCCGACGCCTCGGTGAGCAGCCGCCGCGCCGTGAGGTGGCGATCCTCGACATCGAGCAGCGGGCCGATGATGACGACGCGGTCGGCGAATTCGCGGCGGAAGAAGTCGATCTGGCCGGCCTTGGCGCAGGCCGCCAGGTCGGCGAAGTCATAGATCGGCACGTCGCGCGGGCCGATGGTGAAGTCGATCACCGAGAGACCCTTCGGCACCGCGTGGCCGGCCCGGGCGACGAGCTCCGCCGCCAGGGTCGGCACAGTGTCTCCGCCGTCCTGGCGCGGCATGACGTCCGGGTAGGTCCGGACCACATTGTCGGGATCGTAATGCAGGTTGACCGGGCTGAGATTGCGGTCGCCGCCGACCGCGATCACCTGCCCCGCCTCCGGCCGTACCGGGACATTGCCGGACTGGGCGAAGCCGAGGACGATCCGGCCGGTCGGCCCGATCGCGGCCAGGGCCTGCTTCAGCGGCCGGTCGTATTTCTCCATCAGATCCCGCCGGTCCAGCGTGGTCGGGAAGATCTCGTCCAGGCCGATCACCGCGGCCCCGCCGTCATCTAGGGCCCTAAGAATCGCGCCGAGCTCCGGCGTCCAGGACACCTTCGGCCGGTTCCACAGCGGCGGGGTGCGGTAGGTCTCCTCCCGGATCGCCACCACCGCCACCGGCAGGCGGTGCGGCAGCGGCCGGGCCGTCCAGCCGAGGGGCCGGTCGAGCCACAGCAGCACATCGATGCCGAGGCGCTGCAGGAAGCCGGCGCCGGGCAGCAGCAGGCTGCAGCCCAGGACCAGGCCGATCCCCAGCGCCACGGCCGGGCGGCGGAGCCTTCGCATGATCGGAGTGTGAGTGGACCGTCGGGCCGCGCGTCAGCGCAGCACCACCGTGCCGCCCGCCCCCTTGGCCCCGGGATCCACCGAGAACACGGCGGACCGGCCGCCGGCCACGATCTTGTAGGGCACGCCGGTCTGCAGCTTCGGCGCGTTGCCGGGGTAGCGGAAGCCGCTGCCGCCCTGGCCTTCCCACACCGTCTGCGGCGCCGGCGCGTCCAGCATCACGATGCTGATCGAGCCCTCGGCGCCGGAGAATTGCGGCCGGGAGGAGGACACGGTGGTCTCGGCCCAGAGCCGCGGGTCGAACGGGCTCTCGCCCAGCCGGTTGACGCCGGCGCCGGCCTCGGCCGAACGGGCGTTGACCGCGACCTGGGTGCGGCCGCAGCTGCCGCTGCTGGTCTGCACCTGGCCGCCGGCGACCCGGCTGGAGGCGGTGCCGATGGTGACGACGCCGCCGTGGATGGTCTCGACCGTGCAGCCGTCGCCATAGGCCAGGACCAGCCGGCCGCTGCGGCCGAGATCGATGGTCTGGCCGGGATAGACGCTGTCCGTCACCTCGACATCGGCCCCGGGCGCGCCGCTGATCGCGGTCACCTGCGCCGACGGCTCCTGCCCGGCCGGGGCGGAGGTGCCGCCCCCGGTGGCGGATGAGAAGATGTCCTGCAGCACGTCCAGCTGGGCGGAGGCCGCCGAAGGAACCAGAAGCGCCGCCGAGAACAGGATGGCAGCGCAGGCTGAAACCAGCTTGCTCATATTGGTCAATCCCCGAACTCAAATTCACGACGGAGATCCTCCGCCGCCCCCCGGATGTCCAATGCGCTGGCTTTATGTCGGCTTGACGGCAGTCTTGTTACGGCATTGCGGCTGTCGGCGCCGCGGACGCAGCCTTGCCGCGCGGCCGGCGCAGGCTTAAGGTCGACGATTACATCTGTTATGTCGGACCTTTGAACCGAAACATGACCGTCCTCCAGTCGACCCGCCCCACCCTCGACGACCGCGCCCTCGCCGCGCTGCGCGCCCTGCTGGGCGACCGCTTTTCCACCGCCGCCGCGGTGCGCGAGCAGCATGGGCGCGAGGAGAGCTGGCACCCGACCATGCCGCCCGACGCGGTCGCCTTCCCGCACTCGACCGAGGAGGTGGCGGCGGTGATGCGGATCTGCGCCGAGCACGAGGTGCCGGTCGTGCCCTACGGCACCGGCACCTCGCTGGAGGGCGGCATCGCGGCGCTGCGCGGCGGCGTCACCATCGACCTGTCGCAGATGAACCGGGTGACCCGGGTGTCGGCCGAGGATCTCGACTGCACGGTCGAGGCCGGGGTGACGCGCAAGCAGCTGAACGAGCATCTGCGCGGCACCGGCCTGTTTTTCCCGATCGATCCCGGCGCCGACGCCAGCCTGGGCGGCATGGCGGCGACCCGCGCCTCCGGCACCAATGCGGTGCGCTATGGCACGATGCGCGACAACGTGCTGGGGCTGACCGTGGTGCTGGCCGACGGCCGCATCATCCGCACCGGCGGCCGGGCGCGCAAATCCTCGGCCGGCTACGACCTGACCCGGCTGTTCGTCGGCTCGGAGGGCACGCTGGGCGTGATCACCGAGGTGACGCTGAGGTTGTACGGCATCCCGGAGGCGATCTCCTCGGCAGTCTGCGCCTTCCCGACCGTGGCCGACGCGGTCAACACCACGATCGCCACCATCCAGCTCGGCATCCCTGTGGCCCGGATCGAGCTGGTCGACGAGGTCCAGATCGGCGCCAGCAACGCCTATTCCAAGCTCGATCTCGAGGTTGCGCCGACGCTGTTCTTCGAGTTTCACGGCACCGAGGCCGGCGTGGCCGAACAGGCCGAGACGGTGAAGGCCCTGGCGCAGGAGAATGGCGGCGGCGAATTCCGCTGGGCCACCAAGCCCGAGGACCGCACCAGGCTGTGGGAGGCGCGGCACAAGGCCTATTACGCCGGCATCGCGCTGCGCCCCGGCTGCCGCGGCATGCCGACCGATGTCTGCGTGCCGATCAGCCGCCTGGCCGACTGCCTGGTCGAGACCAAGGCCGATATCGCGGCCAGCGGCCTGGTGGCGCCGATCGTCGGCCATGTCGGCGACGGCAATTTCCACACCTGCATGGTCCTGAACCCCGACGACCATGACGAGATCGCCCGGGCCGAGGCGTTCCACGACCGGCTGGTGATGCGGGCCTTGGCGATGGGCGGCACCTGCACCGGCGAGCACGGCATCGGCTACGGCAAGATCCGCTTCCTGGAACAGGAGCACGGCGACGGCGTGGCGGTGATGCAGGCCCTGAAGCGGGCGCTCGACCCCGCCGGCATTCTCAACCCGGGCAAGGTGCTGCCGGGGAATTGAGGCGGGGCGTCGAAGGGCCGCCCTCTTCTTGCTGTCATTGCCGGGCGGGTCCTCGGGTCAAGCCCGAGGACGGCAATCCAGTGGGTGTCGACGCTGTCTGGATGCCCGGGTCAAGCCCACAGGTGTCCGGCACGGATTTTGCGTTCATGCGAGGGACCGGCGGAGTGTCAAGGAAGGGGGAGCGAAGTCGAAACGAGTCTGCCGGGGATCGGGACGGTGCGTCGGCTCAGGGGCGAGCAGGC